>JAEEGL016531651.1_pt1 | contig 11722 bp, 7 predicted proteins | sample 9134231 | NCBI WGS metagenome assembly JAEEGL01 (sample SAMN16246548, study PRJNA631951) | gut metagenome | biome: gut microbiome; feature: rumen; material: fiber-attached | host: Bos | place: Iran: Karaj | collected 2018-10
GGTTCGCTATGAGAAGATCTATCTCCTTCTCAGCACCTGTCTTGCGCCCGGTCTCCTGATGTTCGCTCTGCCGTTCTTTGAAGATCGCGATGATTCGAGGCTTCTGAGACTGGCAGGACCGGCATTGGCTCGCGGATTTCTGATATGGTTGCTGTGCATTTTCTGTACCGTTTTGGTCAGTGTTCTGTCTAATCGCCTGGGAAGCAACGGTTTCACGCGCCTGCTCATCTGTTTCTTCATCTTAATCCTTCTTCCCGCCCTCTTTTTGATCTTTTTCCCGCGCATCGAAGAGGCCGGTGAGGCCGCAGGCAAAGAGGCCAAAGCGGGCAAAGCCGTAATTCCGACCCTCGGATGCAGGCTCTTCGCTGGATTCACCGCTCTCTCTATGTTCGTATCGTTCTATCATGGGATAGCCACCTTTTACATGAACCGCTTTACGGTCAGCACGTTTGTCATGGCAAGCTTTTATTCGATGCTCCTGCTTTTGGTCCTCTATCTTTTGCCGGATCACATCAAATCGGAGCGGATGAGAAAACTGTGGATGAAGCTCCTGACGGTCGGTCAGCTGCTCCTTCTTTTGCTGATGGAAATCGCGTCCTGGAGCCGTCCTTTTGCTTTTGAGTCAGGCGTAGAGATCTTTGTGGTGCTGATCGGTATTTTGTGCATCGCGGCCTGTCTGATCCTGCTCCTGGCGGGTCAGAAGAAATTCCGGATTCTTCTTTGCAGTCTCTGCGGTTTTCTGATTCTCACCGGTCTTTACCCGAAGATGTTTACAAAGTTCGAGCAAAACAGAAGGGAGGAGCGGTTGGCGGTGGCTCAGGTGCAGGGTCAGTTGCCTGGAAAATTCATTAAAAGCCTTGAGGATGCCCGGGCATTTTTAAAGAAGATCCCCGAAGATCGCGATCGGCTTTGCAGGGATCTGGTCGATCTCCATAAAACCGCTACCTGCAATAAATGTGTCGAAGAGGAATACTCTGAAGATCTCATCGATCTTTGCTATTCACCTGCAGAGAGCCGCCTTTGATCTGAGGCTCTCTTTGATGGTTTAAAAACCCGCCTTCAAGGCACCAGGCTGTGAGTCAAAAAGTCCAAAGAATGTTAAGCCCCTTGCTGATCCCGCTTTCACTGATCCTCTCGGTTTACATCCTCTGTCCATTGTATTTTTTGACCCATATACCAGAGATGGAAATCTGGATAGACTGCGAATACAAAAGGAAATTCGGCTCCACAGTCTGGGCCAGAAGCCTGCAGTTTTTGCTCATCGGACTCGGGATCTTTTCTCTGCTCTGCCTGCTTGGAAATGCCATCATCTCCATGGGTGACTAGGCCTCTGTTAAAAAGGAGTTTTGAAAGTGAATATGCAAGAGCAAACGATTTCAGACAGGGTTGCGACCGCATTGCACCGGTTTCCGGTCGCGTTCATTTGCATCCTGCTCGTCTCTCTTGGCTGGCTCCTGTTCAGCTTCGATGTTCTTTCGATCGAAACCCGTCCAAACAGGAGCTTTGTGTTTTGGGTATGCCTCTCGGGACTGAACGTGACAGGCATTTTGAGCGTGGTCTTCAGGCTGAGGCGTGAAGCCGGGAGCCAAAATCCGACCTGGCTCAAGTTGCTGGCCGGCTGCTTTTTTGCATTGCTTCTGGTCTGGACATATTACAGCGGATGCAGGGCATCAGGGGATGAAGATATCTCTCTTTTGACCTCTCTGTTTGCGCCCGTTTCCCTGCTGTTCGCGCTGCCTTTCCTGCAGGATCGCGATGAGTCGAGGCTTTTACGGTTTACATCGCATGCGATTGTGTTTGGGGTCGCAGCGTTGGCAGTGACGGGATTCTGCGCGGCCGGGCTCATTTTGCTGTTAGGAAGAGATGGGAGCGTTCTGGTCATCAACCTGATCATCGGTTTCTTCATCGTCTTCCTCTTTCCCTGTCTCTGTTTGATCGGGTTACCCCGCATTGAAGGGGCTGACGTGGCGGAAGGCAGAGAGGCCAAAGCGGGCAAAGCATTAAACCCGGGCCTCGGATGCAGGCTCCTCGCTGGAATCACCGCTCTCTGGATGCTCTTATCGTTTGCTTATGGGATAGCCACCTTTTACATGAACCGCTTTACGGTCAGCCTGTTTGTCCAGACCAGCTTTTATTCGATGCTCCTGCTTTTGATCCTCTATCTTTTACCGGATCACATCAAATCAGAGCGGATGAGAAAGCTGTGGATGAAGCTCCTGACTGTCGGTCAGCTGCTCCTTCTTTTGCTGATGGAAATCGCGTCCTGGAGCCGTCCTTTTGCTTTCTGGCCCGGCACCGGTCCCTTTTTGATGCTGATCGGCCTTTTTTGCATCGCGGCCTGTCTGATTTTGCTCCTGGCGGGTCAGAAGAAATTCCGAATCCTCTTTTTCTGCCTCTTCGTTTTTTTGGTGCTCATCGGTCTTTACCCAAAGATGATAACAGCGTTTGAAGAAAACCGAAGGAAAGAGCGGATGGCGGTGGCCCTGGTGGATGACCGGTCGCATGGAAGAATCTTTGAGAGCGATGAGGATGCTCGGGCGTTCTTAAAGAAGATCCCCGAAGAGCGCGCCCGGTTTTGCAGGGATCTGGTCGATCTCTATGAAAACGATTCCTGTCCGAGTTGTATCAAACAGGAGTACTCTGAGAATCTCATCGATCTTTGCTATTCACCTGCAAAAGAGAGCCTTTGATCTGAGGCTTAGCTTTCTGAGTTCAAAATCAGACATAAAGGAACCAAGCCATGAATCAAAACATCAAAAAGTTTTTTAATGCCTTGCTGATCCCCTGGATGCGGTTTCCGATCGCCTGCATCATGACGCTTTTGCCCCCGTTTTATGTGCCGTTCAGCAGATTCTCTCACGTGGGGGACGTGCCAGTGGGAATCCCGGTCTATCTTGCGATGCTCACGCTCGCCGTTTATCCGATCTACTTTTTGAACCTGACCTTCGTCTTTTGCAGGGAAGTGGGCCGCCCGATGGATCGCTTAAAGCAGGGCATTTTTTATGGGTTTTACCTGCTCTGGCCCTTTCTCGGTTACTACAGTGTCCCATTCCTCGGAGATTTCATGTTCCCTGTTTACATTCTGATAGAGTTTCTCCCGCTGATGATGATGTTCGTCCTGCCTTTCTGGAAGAATCCAAACGCGACGAACCCATGGCGGTTTGCGGGGAAGACGTTCCTCAGGGCGCTGATCGCGTTAGCGTTTGGCTTCCTCTCCACCCTCATCCTGAACTTCATTTTCGGAAGCTACGATTTGGCGCTCCGACCGATGAGATCTTTTGAATTCCTTGACTCTTTTATGATGGTCATCGGCCTTCTCACCCTCTTCCCGCTCATCTTTTTGGTGATCGCACCAAGCCCGGCCCGTATCATCGAAGGCAACCCGGGCGAGAATCCCAACTGAGGTTTAAGGAACCATGCCATGAATCAAAATGTCCAAAAATTGTTGACTGCCCTGCCGCTCTCTCTGAAGCGGTTTCCGTTTGCCTGGATCGCACTGCTGCTGTTCACGATTTGGTACCCATTGGGGAAGCAGACCTTTGGCTACAACAAGGTGTTCATGGGTGAGATCTTCGCATTCTTGTTGGGATTTCTCACACTTTACCCCATCTATTTTTTGAACATCGCCTTCAGGCTGCGCAGCGAAATGGGCCGCCCCATCAGTCCCTGGATTCAGGCCTTCGTTTACGGGTTTTACGCCGCCTGGCCCACCACGATGGCCATCATCCTGGACCATTTCGACCTCGACATCCCTCTGGTGATCCCCGCCGTCGATCTGATCCCGGTGGCGCTGCTGTTCATTTTGCCCTTTTGGAACAATCCCCATCTGTTGAATCCCTGGCCCTTTGCCAAACGGATGATCTGCCGGTTTCTGATCGCCTGCCTGATCGCAGTTTTGGCCTTCTTCCTTTTGAACATCATTTGGAATGACCTCGATCACGCGCTCAAGCTGATCAAAGACTGGAAGTTCCCCGATCCGACGTCGAGCATCAGCTTGATGCTCCTCTTGCCCGGCCTCTTTTTGATGATGATGCCGGTTCCGGAAAAGCCCGGCCAATGGACGGAAAATGGTGATCCGGTCACAGAGCCGCTGTCCGAAGATCCCTCCGGCAAGAATCCCAACTGACGTGTAAGGAACCATGCTATGAATCCCAAAGCCCAAAAATTGTTGACTGCCCTGCCGCTCTCTCTGAAGCGGTTTCCGTTTGCCTGGATCGGTCTTCTCCTGTACGCCCTTTGTTTCCTGTTCGGGGAGCGGATCGTTCACTACGGCCCCAATGATTTTGGTGAGGCCATCGTACATTTCTTTACGTTGACCTTCATCGTCTATCCCGTCTATTTTTTGAACATCGCCTTCAGGCTGCGCAGTGAAGCGGGCCGCCCTGTGAAGCTGTGGATCCAGGCCTCTGTTTACCTCGCCTACATCGCCTGGCCCTTCCTTTTCACCCTAGGCTCGGAGGCTCTCAATGTATACCTGTTCTTCCTGCTCCCCATCGTCGATCTGATCCCGGTGGCGCTGGTCTTCATCTTGCCCTTCCGGAACAATCCCCATCTGTTGAACCCCTGGCCCTTTGCCAAACGGATGCTCTTCCGGTTCCTGATCGCCTGCCTGATCGCAGTGTTGGCCTACTTCCTTTTGACCGTCCTCTTATATTATGACCCCGATCGCGCGCTCACGCTGATCCCATACTGGAAGTTCCTCGAGTTCCCGCCGGTCGTCAGCTTTATGCTCCTTTTGCCCGGTCTCTTTTTGATGATGATGCCGGTTCCGGAAAGGGTGCCTGAGACGGATGCCGGTGAGGATGCGGGCGGATCAAAATGAACCGATGGCGCATTTTTTAATTTGCTTTTGCCAAAAATTCGATTACCCATACCATGGGTTTAGAGTTTCACCACAGGAAAGGGCCTTTCCATGACCGATCGCATCGAAGAGTTTTCCGTCTTTAACCTCACCTACTCGACGCTCATCGACTACAGCGGCAGCGTAGTCGACGCGATCACCACCGATCCGCCGGTCGAAGCGGAGTCCGCCCAAAAACTCGAGAGCGCGCGCAAGGCGTTCAAAGAGAGCCTGAACCAGTCCCAGACCAAATGCACGGCGAGCTTAAAGGCGATCGACCGCAAGAACGACCAGCTTTGGCGTCAGGCGCGCGCGGTGGCCAAACTCGCCGCCAAGAATCCCGACGATGCGGATCGCGCCTGCGGTGAGCGCGTCCTCAACGTCTTCGTCAAAATGCCCGATCCCACGCGATCGAAATACACGATGGCCTACGGCCTGCTCGAACGCCAGCTCGACGAGCTCGAAGCGCTGGGCGAAGACGTGCTGAAGCGCACGTTTATTGCCTCTTGGGTAAAGGCGCTGCGCCAGGGATTCGACGAATTTAAAGAGGTCCGCAAGCAAAAGCTGCATGATCGCGCCGAAGCCGCCTCGGGCCAGAACGCCAGACTCCGCGATGAGCTCTGCAACGCCTATCTCTCGGTGGTCGAACGCCTGAACGCCATCGCGGTCCTCATGCCCGACGAAGCCCACGCGATGATGATCGCCCGCATCAACCGCCTCATCGCCGATCATCGCCTGAGCGCTAAGCTCGGAAAGCGCAAAAAGGATCCCGATTCCCTGGACGACGTGACCCCCAAACAAAAGGACGCCGACGAGGAAATCATCAACGCCACCGACGCCGAAATCGACGGCGACAGCGAACTCGACGATCCCAAACTCGAACTGTGAGCTGCGGCTCGGAGCTCGCCTTTAGAGCCTCTCGAAGCTCTCCCCTCCCTTTGAAGCTCCCCCTCCCTGGGGCTCCGCCCCAAATCCCTGTGATGAAGACAAACGGATTGGTTCGCGACTCACGTCGCTCACGTCTGAGAGAGTGAAGGCTGGACGCTGGCTTCGGCTTGGGGGATCTGGGTGGACTCAACTCGGTTACTTGCGGAGTCTTGCCTTAACCATGGTTACTCCTCTTTGAAATGCACCCTGACTAACCTCACGGCGCAGCCGCAGCCGCTGGATCGGCTCGAGGCGTGCAAGCGCGCCTTGCCGTCGTAGTGGTTGGATCCCTTGCTTACATGGTCGATGCCCTGTGTCACGACAATCATGTCCCCGACCGCAGGCGCCCCCTCATGGTTCTCACTCCAGCTGTCGAGCACCCATTCCGAACAGTTGCCCGCCATGTCCTGCAGACCTTCCGGCGTCGCCCCCTTCGGATGGGCCCAGACCGACTGATAGGTGATCCAGGGCCCAGACTTAAAATGCGCGCGCTCCTCATCCGGCGCCTCATTGCCCCAGGGATAAATCCGGCCCTCCTGACCCCGCGCCGCATATTCCCATTCGGCTTCCGTAGGCAGCCTCGCTCCCAACCCCGCCGCGACCGCCCGCGCATCGCCCCAGGGAATGCTCGCCGGCGCATCCTCATTCGAGCTCTTCGCTTCGATGTTGTAGAGCTCCTGGCAAAAACTGTGCGAGGGCTTCTTGCACCACCCATTCAACACCGCCTGCCTCACCTGTCCGATCGTCACCGGCGTCACCGACATCTCAAAACTTTCCATCTCCACCCGGTGCTTCGGACTCTCCTCCGGCACGTCGTCTGAGCCCATCTCAAAGGATCCCCCCGGAATCACCACAAATTCGATGCCGAGCGCCTTTGCCCTCTCCCGAAGCGCCCGATTGGAAGGGGCTTCCGCCATCTGCGCCTGCTCCGCCGCCTCTCTCTCGCGCTCTTCCTGCTTTTTCCTCTCCTTAATCTGCTCGATGATCGGCCATAAGTCCGCCGGCTTCTTCGGTTCCCGCAGATCGGTTTTTGGATGCTTCGCTGCGCGGACCACGCGGAACCCCGCCGGTTCGTGCAGTGGGCAACAAAGATCATTGGCAATCTGACCGACACCGCTGCTGCCCTCCCCTCCGTGAAGGGGCGCCTTCTGCTCGCCCAGCAGGTCATCCGATCGCTGATCGAGCTCCGTCATCTCACACATATTGCCCGCCATATCGAAAATCCCCTCAGGCGTCGCCCCCAAAGGATGAGCATCGACATCGGTCAGCCTCGCTTCGCCCCGACGCCCAGGGGAACCAAAGTTGGCATGCGCGTCCGTCGGCTCATCGTCCCCCCAGGGAAACAGGCGACCCTCCACCCCACGCGCCGCATAAAGCCATTCACTGTCGCAGGGCAGGCGACCCCCAACCGCTTTGGCAAAGGCCCGCGCAACTTGCAGGCTGCATTTGACCGGATGGCGATCGCTCTCGCCCGGCTCCTCCGTATAGTTGGTCTTCTCCACATCGTTCGACGGATGAGGACAATACCCCCGCCGCACCGCCTCCCGCATCTGCCCTACGGTCACCGGATATTTGCCGATCTCGAAGGCAGGCATCTCCTTCACGAAATCGTCGCCCCCGGGCTCTGCTTCGTCAGAACTCTTCAGCTCACCCGCATAAAAACGCCCCGCCGGAAGCGCCACAAACTCGAGACCAATCTCCCGGCCAAAAGCTTCGCGTTCCTCCAAAGGCCGCTCCCCATCCCGAGACTTCAGATATTGGCTGTACATCTCCCTGAGCCGCTCGCGCTGCGCCTGAAAACGCATCCGATCGAGTTCCTCCCCACGATCCCGCTTTTCCTGAAGCGCTTTCCTCTCCTCGGAACCGAGTGCGCAGCTCCGCGCGATGCGGAAGATGAACCCGGTCCCATTCTCCAGCCTGATGGGGCGCCGGTTGAGCGCGTCGCACCGGAGAACCCGCTCGGTGTCGCGAGATATCCGATAAGGCTTCTCGTCGAGGGGGATGCCGTAGCGTTTAAGATCATAGCCATTGCAGTAGCAACAGGACCAGTTATCGGCCACCAGTTCGAAGGAAAGGTAAAAATGGCAGACGCCCTCGGGTGTGCAATCGTCCTCCCCAGGACCTGTGATCTCCGCTGCACGCTTTGTCAGGTTGGTCTGAAGCAACTGCTCCTTGCTGTACTGCTGGAGCAGCGCCTGCCCGTCGGACTCTGAGTCGATTTCCGCCCCGATCAGCGTGGAGTAATCGGGCCTGCTCCAGCCCCACGCATAATGCCTCAGGTGAGGCCCCGCAATCGCATATTCCCATTCGACCTCTGAAAGCAGACGACAGCCCACAAAGGCCGCAAACTGCTCGGCATCCCGAACGAGAATTCCCCGAATCGGCCGATCTTCATCCTCTCCAGGCGCCTCGCTCCAGCCCTCCTGTGGCGGGTTGCAGGCTCCGCATTCGACCGCCTTCCGATATTGACCGACCGTGATCGGGTATCTGGAGATCTCAAAGTCCGGCACCGTCACCTCGCGGATGGGCGTCAAATCGTCCGCCCAGCAGGAGATCCGGTCATAGTAGTGATCCGCGTAGAGTTTTGCGGTCCCGCCCATGGTGAACGTATCGCCCACAATGGGCACCATCTCGATTTGAAAAGATTCAGGGGTATTCTTTGGGGACATCTCTCGCGCCTCCATTGGGGTGTTTGGTTTCGTGAAAGGCACTATAAAGGGCAAGCAGAAGTTAAGGAAGGTTTTCTCTTTGGGGCTCCGCCCCAAACCCCGGGAGGATGGTGCTGGTTTCTGGGGCTCCGCCCCAAACCCCGGGAAAAAAGGTTTTCTCTTTGGGGCTCCGCCCCAAACCCTGCTCTGCGAGGCTATTATTTCTGGGGCGCTGCCCCAAACCCCGCCTAAGGGCCGGGGGCCCTTAGGAATCCCATTCGTCTTTTCAAAACGAGGACAGCATATTAAAAACCTGATCACGCTTCCGCCTGGGGTTACGCCGATGATGTGCACGCTCGCCTGGTCCTTTGTTCTCGCGCTTTTTACACTGCCCGCCTTTGCGGAATCCCCCATCTGCGACGGCGCCCATCTCGTCTCCTTCGATGACGCCCATCAGGCCGAATTCAAAGGCCAGTCCATCGCTGAGGATTTCGGCTCACAAGCCCTCTTTGCAGTCGATCTCCAAGCCGGCGAAATCGTCGACCTATCCGTCCAGTCCGATCACGACCAGCATTTCCTCATGTTCGACTGGCGGGAAGACTGTTCCTTCAAACCGATCGATTCCCTCGATGGCTGGAGCATGCACCACCGCTACCTGATGACCGCCCCCCACGATGGCCGCTTCTACCTCCGCATCTCCTCAACCGAGCGCAATCTCAAATCGCCTTATGAAATTACGCTCAAAAAACATCTGCCCCAATGCGGAGACGGCCTCACCGAAGGCCTCGAACTCTGGGACGACAATCAGTCCTGCACCCTCAAAACCGATCCCTACCCCGGCCAAACCTGCGAAAACCCCCTCACCCTGCGCGGCGATCACCTGCTCTTGTCCTTCGACGACTTCTCCGCCCATTACGAAAACCGCTTCCACCGCCAATCCCACTGCGTCCGCGACTACAACGACGATCAGGATCGCGAATTCTGGCTCGATCTCCCCCTTCAAAAAGGCGATACCGTCTCGATTTGGGGCATGATGAGCAGCGGATCCACCCTCCACCAGATCTCCGCCTGCGGCGTCTCAGACTGCGTACGATCCAAATCTCTGAATGAACGCCGGGATGAAGCCTTTGAATTCATCGCCAAAGAGTCCGAAACCGTCCATCTGCTGCTCGAGAGCCATGCAACATCTTCGGGCTGGATCGAGGTCGAACGCCATCGCCCCCTCTGCGGCGACGCCTTGATCTCAGGTCCCGAACAATGCGATCCAGGCTCCCACCCAACCGACGAAGGCTGCACCGAAGACTGCAAACTGAACCCCGGCGCCGGCGAGAGCTGCGAAACTGCAATCCCCATCTACGAGAGCCTCTCCCTGCGTCATGATAAAGGTCACCCCGACTACCCCAAATGGCTGAAACTTGGTCTCAAGAAAGGCGAGATCTTAAACCTTACCGCTGTCTCAGAATTTCTCTCCGAAAAAGAAGCCCTGCGCGACGGCTGCAACGCGGGTTCATCAAAGTTTCATCTGAACGATCTGCACGACAGGCACGCCCAGGGCTACCTCCACGCCTTCGCCGCCCCCAAAGACATGATCCTCTACATCGATCGCTCCCAGCTTGGAGAGGATCTACATTACCTCCGCCATTTTTCCCATTGCGGCGACGGCCAGATCGAAGGGCTCGAACAATGCGACGATCGAAACCAGGCCCCAGGTGACGGCTGCGACAGCGCCTGCCAGGTCGAACCGGGCTGGTTCTGCCCCAAATCCGAAAAGGGATCCGCCTGCATCGAGGGCCTTTTAGGCGATGGCAAGACCGTCGAAACCGCATTTCAGCTCCAGTCACAGCATCTGCGCCTTGCAGGCGAGCAATTTGACCTGGATTTTGAAGGCCAAAAACCGAGCGAAACCGCAACCGCCTACATCGCCCTCAAACTCCAGCGCGGGGAAGGCTTCGAACTCGATCTCCAAAACGGTCGCCTGAACGCTGAACTGCTCCTCAAAGGCCAGGAACGCCCCATCCTCTATGCAGCCGAATATCAGTTTGACTACGAGGGCACAGGCCGAAAGAGGATCCGCTACCGCGCGACCAACGATCAGGAGGATCTGCTCCTGAAGATCCAAAGCGCCCTTAAATTTAAGCATTTCCTCTGGAGCAGCTGGAAACGGATGGCGCATCCGCCCTACGCGATCACGCTCGATCGCCTGCCCAGGGATGAAGCCTACGAAGAGCACGCGCGCTCGCTCGCAGCCTTCTTAAGCGACGATGGCCCGGAACGAAGGGAGCTCACCCTCAAAGGCGATCACTTTGCAGAGGATTTTGCAGCGCCCAAAGACTCCGCCTGCGCCCTCCTGACCGATCCGCCGAACGCTCAGTTTGAACTCTGGCTTGAACCCGGTGAACATCTCTCGGTCTCCGTCGAATGCACAGGCGAAATTTGCCCGGTTCCATCGATCGAAGTGAGCTCCTGCACCCAAAAAGAAGGCTGTCCCGAAAAACAATACCGCTGCGGCCTCTTCGAAGGCTTAGGCTACTCGATGCGCTTTCACCCCAAAGGCCAGAGCTATACGGCCAAAAAGCGCGAGAAAATCCGAATCGAGATTGCCCCGCCAATCCTGACCCGCAACAACTTTGAAACCGAGTTCTGGTCTGGCTACGCGCAACCCAATGCCCTCTACACCACCAAGCTCGATCGCCCCTATCAGATTCGGATGATCCGCAACCGCGGAAAAAGAACGCGGCTTCCCCTCGGTCAGAATCCCCAAAAGCCGCTCGTCGCCCAGTTCGATCCGGACGGGAAAGCGGTCATTCAGGGTGACGATTTTGCAGAAGACTTTGCAACCCCTAAGAACCCGCAGCTCAAGATCGATCGCAAGCTGCCCTGGATGCCCTCGGCCTTCGTCGCAGTCGATCTGAAAGCGGGCGAAAAACTCAAAGCCAAAAGCTCGCTTGGCCATTACGCCCTCGTGCGCATCGCAAAAACCGCGCAATGGATGGCCGATGACTGGAGCCCCTACCATCAGGAGGAGGATCAGTCCGCCGAGTTGAAACGAAAGGAACAGCTCAAACTGCCCCTGGAATATCAGGCCTCCAAAGATGAGAGAATCTATTTTGTGGTCAGTCCCGAGACTCACTGCATCGCGTTAGGCTGCAAAGAGTCTGAGACCGATCCGTATCTCGCTTTGAAAGGGATGAATGACTACACCCCAAAGGAGCTCAGAAAAGAGGCGAGCGACTTCAGCGAGGGCGAACGCTACATCTTCATGCAGGAATACAAGCGCTGCGACAAACGAAGCTGCGGGATCCAAAAC
>JAEEGL010222531.1_pt1 | contig 11721 bp, 8 predicted proteins | sample 9134231 | NCBI WGS metagenome assembly JAEEGL01 (sample SAMN16246548, study PRJNA631951) | gut metagenome | biome: gut microbiome; feature: rumen; material: fiber-attached | host: Bos | place: Iran: Karaj | collected 2018-10
GCATGCCGGGGAACATACCGAGGATCAGCATCAGACGCATCAGCGTGCTGCGCATCTTGAAACGGAAACGGGAGAGCGTGTAGCTCATGCACAGAACGATGATCGTCTGCAGCACGGCCACGACGAGCGCGATGATGAAGGTGTTGAGGTACCACTTTTTGAAGTCGGACTTCCACAGGTTGATGTAGTTGTCAAGACCCCACTGCTGCGGGACGACATAGCCGACCTGCCAGGTGGATTCGCAGCGGAAGGACTGCAGCACGATAAAGACGAAGGGAAGGAGCCAGATCACGCTCATCACGATCAGGATGATGTAGATGATCGTGTTCGCGATCGTATTGCTGGCCTTCAGGCCCATGTGGCGCTTGAGGCGCACCTGGCCGTTTTCCATGACAGTATTCTCGTTATTCATCACTGGAAATCCTCCTCGTTCTTGATGGAGGGCAGGACGCTGTAGACGACCAGCGAGATGATCGCGGAGATGGCGAACACCAGGATACCGACGACCGAAGCCATATTGTACTTGGATTCAGCGCCCATGGTGATCTTGAACAGCCACGTGATCAGCAGGTCCGTGTGGCCCACCGAGCCCGCGGCCGTCGATAGCGCGGCGTTTGTCGGCGCCCCTCCTGTCAGCAGGTAGATAACGTTGAAGTTGTTCATGTTCCCGATGAAGCTCGTCAGCAGATACGGGCCCGTGATGAACAGCATGTAGGGCAGCGTGATCTTGGTATACTGCTGCCAGGCGTTCGCGCCGTCGATGCGGGAGGACTCGTAGAGATCGGCGGGGATATTCATCAGGATACCGGTGGCGATGAGCGTCAGATAGGGGATGCCGATCCAGATGTTGACCAGAATGACCGTGATGCGCGCCCAGGTGGGATCCTCCCAGAAGGGAAGCTCGTTGCCCGGGGTGATCCAGCCGAGGTTGATCAGCGAAAGGTTGATCAGGCCGTTCTTGGCGAACATCTTGCCGACGTACAGCAGGGAGATGAACTGCGGGATGGCGATCGTCAGCACGAGGATCGTACGCCAGACCTTTTTGAGCTTGATGCCCTTCTTGTTGATCATCATGGTGACGAACATGCCGAGGAAATAGTTCGTGAAGGTGGCGAAGAAGGCCCAGATGAGCGTCCATGTCAGGATCTCGCCAAAGGCGGCGGAGTAGCTTGTGCCGCCGGAGGACCAGCCGAGCATGGTGTTGAAGTTGTCAAGGCCCACCCAGGTGAAGAGGTTGTTCAGGCCGTCGTGCGTGCCGTCGTAGTTGGTGAACGCCACCAGGATCATGAAGACGATCGGCATGACGGTAAAGACGAGGATGCCGGTAAGCGGCAGAGCCAGCAGGGTCTTATAGAACTGCTCGTCAACGAGCGCGCGAAGGTCGTCCCTGCCGGAGGAGAGATGGCGGCCGGAGCGCTCGTAATCCTGTGCGATCTTGTTCTGCTTGATGTTGAGACGCCAGGTGTAGATGAACGCGATGATGAAGAAGATCGTCAGCACGCCGTAGAGCAGGATGCGGAAAGAGTTATCGCCGTAGACGACGCGCTCGACAGTCTGTCCGAAGACGTTCTCCGTCACCTTGTGCACGCCCTGGTCGCCCAGGTTGTCCAGCTTACCCAGCCAGAAGAGGCCGCCCTGCGGGAGGACCATATAGACGATGAATACCGCTTCGAAGAGCAGGAACATCAGTCCGCGCAGGACTTGGCCGCGCGCCATGGAGCCGAGGCCCATGACGAGATAGGAGCCGCGGGTCTTCCAGTCGCCTTCCTTGAAGGTCTTGCCGAGATCCGCGAATTCCCGGCCTATGCCGAGACCGAGCTTCTTGAAGAAACGCCCGATACCGAGGAAAAAGCGTCCGATCGCGGCGGGGATCGCCAAAAAGAAGCTCTCCAGTTTATAGAGGAATTTCTGACCCTTTGACAGCTTCAGATATTCCAGATCGCTGTATCTTTTCATAACATTGCCCCTTTATAAAATTTGGTTGGAGCCGATGGGATCGACTCCAACCAAATACATTGCGTCGGTTCAGCCAAAGCCGAGCTGTTATTCAACTATACTTTGGATCAACACTATTTCGGATCAGGCTTCTTTGATGGAAATGCTCTCGGCTGCGATGTCGAGCACGACGATATAGCTGCCGGCAGCCTCGACCTTGAGGTTGTCGCCGCCGGGGCCGTTGGTGCCGTAGTTGACGTCCCACGCGCTGTCCTGACGGACCTTCAGCTCGTCGCCCTCGGCGAGGTCAATGGCTTCGGACTCGAACACGCCCTCGGAAACCTCGACCATCGGGAAGTCGGCCTGTTCGCCCCAGCCGGTCATGGAGCCGACAACGCCCCAGCTGTGCTCGGCGGGCTTGATGGAAATGGCCTCGGCCGCGATATCGAGCACGACGACGTAGGTGCCGTCCTCTTCGACAACGAGGTTGTCGCCGCCGGCGCCGTTGATGCCGTAGTTGACATCCCAGCCGCCGCCCTGACGGCACTTGAGCTCGTCGCCGGCCTTCAGCTCGAGGACGCCGGACTCAAACACGCCTTCGGAGACCTCGGTCATGGGGTAATCCTTGTCGCCCCAGTTGGAGTCAAGGAAGCTGCCCACAACGCCCCAGGCGTTGAGCTCTTCCTCGGTCTTCTCAACCACGGGAGCTTCCGCGGTGGGCTCGCCGACCTTCTCGAGCGTGATGGTGCCGGTCGCACCCTCGTCGGTGATGGTCAGCGTGACGACGTACAGACCGTCCTCCTCGACCACGACGTTCGGGCCGCTGAGGCTGCCGTCAGCACCGTAGTTCACGTCCCAGGACGCGCCCTGGCGCACCTTGAACTCGTTGCCGGCAAAGAGGTTGATCTCGGCAGACTTGAAGACGTTGTCGCCGGCGGCTTCCATCGGGAAGTCGGTATCCCAGTTGGTGCCTTCGACCGTGCCGATCACGCCCCAGGCGGTCTTTTCTTCCTCGGTCATGGTGAAGAGGCTGGAGATCTTGTCATAGTAGTTGTCCAGAGCAGCCTGCAGGCCGGCCTCGTCGGTGGCGTCCTTGACGTCATCGCCGATGACCTTGCCGATATCCCACCAGGAGCCGTGGATCTGGCCCTGCGGCACAGAGTACGGAGCCTGTTTGAACAGAGCGGCGAGACCCGGGTTGGCCTGGACGGCGTCGGAGGCCTGGTCGGCGGAGTTCGAGGGACCCCAGGAGAGCTTTTCGAAGCGCTCCATCTGGGCCTTCTCACCGGTCAGGTACTGCGCAAGGAGATGCAGGGCGGCGCCTCTCTCGGCATCCTGCTGGGGCTTGACGCCGAGCAGCTTGCAGCCGTTGAAGGAGCCGAGGTGGTAGCTCTGGCCGTCGACCTCGAAGGAGGGCAGATCGGTGACGCCCATGTTGTCGCCCAGAATGCCCTTGACGGTCTCATAGTCCCAAATGCCGGTGATGACGACAGCGGCGCCGGAACCGAATTCAGTGCCCTTGGAGGAGCTCAGGTGGATGGGGGAATCGACGAGCTTCTTCATGCCCTTGACGGAGATGAGGCCCTCGGGGCTGTCAAAGGTATCCTTCACGGAGATGAAGGAGCCGTCGTCGCCGGTGGTCCACTCGGACACGCAGCCGGTGGCGAAGAACCAGGAGGCGATGTACCACGCGGAGCTCTGCACTTCGAAGGAGAAGTATCTGCCGGCGGCTTCGCAGTCGGCGATCAGGGCTTCGAGGGAATCAACGTCCTCTTCGGGGATGACGGACTTGTCATAGTACATGAAGTAGCCGTTGTCCGAAGTGAGCGGGTAGGCGTACAGCTCGCTGCCGGAAGTAGCCGCCTGGACAACGCCGGGGTCGTTCGCGGCGGACACCGTGGCCGCAGCCTCGGCGCCCAGCTTGTTCAGCGCGCCGGCCTGGACGAGGCGGGCGAACTGGTCCTGTGCGAAGAAGAAGATGTCACCACCGGCTTCCACGTCGGTGATCATGTTGGTGGCGGCATCCGCTTCACTCACGGGCTCGACCGTGGCGTTGAAATTGATGCCGTACTCATTGGAGCTGTTGAAGTCGGCGATCTGCTGCTTGGTCAGCTCAACGGCAAGCTCCGGCACCCAGACGGTGATGTCGTAGCCGGTGCCCTTCTTCGAGCCGCCGCCGCAGGCGGCCAGCGAGAAGACCATTGCGAGCACCAGAAGCAGCGCAAGAATTTTCTTCATTTTCTTTCCTCCTGTCATTGTTTTGCTTATTTATGTTCCTTGGCTTTCGCCAGAGAATCCGAAGGATACGGGCCCGCGATACGCGGGGCGGAGCATGCTGAACGCCGCTCTCCGCAATTAATACTTTATTAACAAATGTATTATACTATTTTGAATTTTTGTTGTAAACTGCGTGTGCGCTATCTTTTTTTACAAAATCTAATTCTTCCTTTTGTTGAAAATGACAAAGCGTTCTCCTCAGCATGCGGAAGGAAAAGAGCTGTTCTCCCCTCGGCGGGGGGACATTGCCCAAACCGGGGAGCTGTGTTTTTGTTTCTTGCTCTTTCGCGCTTATCCCTGCCGATTGAGCGCGGCGGCGTCGATCATGCCCCAGGCGCCGTTTCCCGCTCCCTCCGCTCTGACGCGGATCCCGACGGTGAGCGTCTGTCCCTCCGCCAGCGCGATGTCGCGGATCTCGGCCGTATCCCAGTTATTGAAGCTCGTGATCGAAAGCGGCGCGGAAGCGGCCGTCGCGCCGTCGATCTTCACATAGGCGTATATCTCCGTCCTGCCGCCGTCCCCTCCCTGGATCGAGATCTCGAAGCGATAGGTCCCCGGCGCGAGGTCCGCGAGCGTCTGCTCGGCGTCGAAGTCGATGCTGCCGCTCTTCGCGCCCCAGAAATGCAGGTTGCAGTCTCCGTCGCGGGAGTTGAGCGCCTTGTTCTCGACGCCGAGCTCATCGGCGCCGCCGCGGTCGATCAGTTCCCACGGCGCGGCCGTTCCGTCCTCGAAGCTGCCGTTCGGCAGGAAGTTCAGCTCCTCTGTTGTGACGAAGCAGCGCACGCTCTGTCCATCCGCCGTGCCGGAAACCTCATAGACGCCCGCCTCGCGGAGCATCCGCCCGGCGAGCGCGCCGTCGAGCTCCCATTGCACGGGGACGGCGCGGCGGCCGTTGTCGCTCATGACCGCCTCCACCGTATCGGGCAGAACGATCTCCGTTCCGAGGCCGCAGCGCACGTGCGCGTCCTCCAGCGCGTCGGGCACGACGGGGATCTCATTCCCTTTCCGGACGAGGGAGAACAGCTTGAGAGATTCGAGCGGCGTGCCGTCGGGCGCAAAGAAGGCCTGGTTGTCTACCGCGCTGCCGCCGTAATACTTCCCCGCGTCCCCGGGGTCGTACTCCGCGGCAAAGCTTGAGGCCCAGCCGGAGCCGTCCCGCTCCCATTTTGCGTGGTTTTCCTCCCAGGAATTCGTGCCGACGGCGATCCAGGCGCCCTCCCAGTAGACGACGCCGATGCCGCCGATCGAGGCCACGGTGTCGATGACGTCGCGCACGGCGTTGGCCTGGCCCTGCACGGTGTAAGGATAGTTCTTCACGACTGCGCTCCCGCCGGAGATCGTGTTGCCGGAGAAGTCTGTATCCTCGGGCGTGTAGGCATAGGAGGTCTCCATGACCATGACCTTTTTCCCGTAGCGCCCGGCGATATCGCCGAGTACGGCGGCGAGATTGTCCAGCGTCCCGTGCCAGTAGGGATAATACGAGGTGGCAAACACGTCGTAATCAAGACTGTAATAGTCCAGCTTGCTCGCGTAGGAGGCATAGCTTTCGGCGTTTTCGGGGTTGGCGAAGTGGACCGCGACGAGCGCCTTGGGGCAGACCTCGCGCACGGCTTTTGATCCGGCTGCCATGAGGGATTGGATATTGAACCAGGTCTTTTCGCCGCAGAGCGCGCCGTTGGTCTCGTTGCCGAGCTGGACCATGCCGATCTCCGCGCCGGCGGCGCGGATCGTCTCAAGGCTTTCACGGGTAAAGCTGTAAACGGCATCGGTCTTCTCCTCGATCGTCATACCCGCCCAGTCCTTTGGCGCGAACTGTTTGCCCGGGTCGGCCCAGAAATCGGAGTAGTGAAAATCCACCAGCAGCTTCATGCCGTGTTCCGCAGCGCGGCGGCCGATCTCCGCCGCCGCGGCAACGTCGCAGTTGCCGCCGCCGTAGCCGCGGCCCTGCGCGTCAAAGGGCCTGTTCCACACGCGCACGCGGATCATGTTGATGCCGCACTGGGCAAGGGTGAGAAAAAGATCCTGCTCTTTGCCGTCGAAGCCGCGGTAGACGACGCCGCTGCGTTCCTCTGCCAGGACGCTGGATACGTCCATGCCCAGAATAAAGTCCTTCGGGAGATCTGCTTTTTTGACATACAGGCTCTCGGAGTTCATTTCGATCCTCTCCGTTCTCGTGTCCTCCGCCGTGCCGCCGCAGGCGGAAAGCAGCAAGGCCGCGGCAAGAGCCGCGGCGATGAGCGAACGTTTTTTTCTTTTCATATCACTGCTCTCCTCTCAGGTCCAGAAGCCTCTGCGCGATCTCGATGGCCGCGTCGTCGCCCGTTCCGTTCAGCGAGAGGATGTGTTTCGAGTCCTTGTTGAAGAACAGCCAGCAATCCTCATCCGGGTAATCGATGAAGTCCGCGGCAGCCCCCTCGCCCTTTGCGGCGTCCCAGACCAGGACGCCCCACAGTTCGCCGCCGCGCAGGCAGCCGCCCGCCGCGTCGAAGGGCGCGCCCTCGATGCAGCGAAGACTGTCGGCATACTCCTCCACCCGGCTCGCCGGCAGGATATACAGATCGGCGCCAAGCAGATCGTCGGTGTCGAACATCGCGTAGGAGAAGGGATGGACCTTTACCATGCGGATGCCCTCGGGCTTTTCCTTTTCCAGCTCGGCCGCCAGCACGGTGTCGCGCATGTCGGGCACGTCCGCATAAAGCGTGATCTTGTGCGCGGGATCCGTGTCGCCGAGGCGGGAGAAAACCAGCCCGCAGAAGAGAACGGCGAAGAAGACCCACAGGACATACAGATAGAAGCGGGAGAAGATCCGGCGAAGCACTCTCATCTCTCCACCTCCGTGACATAGCCCTCCACGCTGCGCAGCGTCAGCTCTCCCTGCGCGGCGGCCTTTTCGAGCTCCCCGGCAAAAGCGTCGTTGATCAGCAGGCGCACGACGCCGTCGTCGGTCTGCACACGCACGCCGCGCACGTCGATGCTGCGGGGGATGCGGACGTGCCGTTTGTCCAGCGTGACGAGGCCGCGCAGCTCCCTGACCTCCTCCTCGGAGGCGAGGATACGCTCTTCATGCTCGCGCATCGCGCGAAAATGGCGCAGTGCGCAGTCCCACACCGCGATGGCGATCCAGCCGCCGATCAGGACGGCGACGGTGGCGTACAGCTCCATGCGCGAGGCGTTCAGCGTATTCCGCCTCATCGCGAAGAAAAGGAAGAGCGCGAGCGTCGTCGCGCAGACGAGCGTGAAGACGACGTTCCATTTTTCATTTTTTCTCTTGAGCGCGGCGATATGCTCCGCGCGGTAAAGGACAGTCTTCATGCCACGATTATAACACAGTTTTTTCCGCGTGCAAGAAAATGCTTTTTTCCCCCGCGCTCTCCCTTGACATTTTTCTTTCGCTTTGATACTGTTTTCTTATCCGACATGCTTAGGAGGTGCGATGAAATGAAAAAAACGCTTTCTTCTCTGCTGTGCATCCTGATCCTCTGCTCGCTGCTGCTCACCGGCTGCGGAGCCGGAAGCCCGTCGGGGAGCAAAGAGTACGCGCTGAAGGATCAGGCGCTGAAGTCTGATTTCATCTGCGAGGACAACAACCGCGTCTTTTACGAGATCTTCGTCGGCTCTTTCTCCGACTCCGACGGCGACGGCGTCGGCGATCTGCGCGGGATCATCAACCGGATGGACTACCTCAACGACGGCGATCCCAACTCGGGCCGCAGCCTCGGGGTCGAAGGCATCTGGCTCTCGCCGATCTTCAAGTCCCCCTCCTACCACAAATACGACGCGACGGACTATTATACGATCGATCCCGCCTTCGGTACGCTCGACGATCTGCGCGAGCTGTGCGAGCTGTGCCATGAGCGCAACGTCAAGGTGATCATCGACCTGGCGATCAACCACACGGGCGAGCTGTGCAGCTGGTTCGGCGCCTTCAAGCTGGCCCACCGCAACGGCGACACCGCGAACGAGTATTACGATTTTTACAGCTGGTGCTCCGGTCGAAAGAACATCCCCGCGGGGCGCACTTTCTCCAAGATCGACGGGACGGACGACTATTACGAATGCAATTTCTACTCCGGCATGCCGGAGCTGAATTTCGACAATCCCGCCGTCCGCGACGAGGTCATAAAGATCGCGAAGTTCTATCTCGATCTCGGTCTCGACGGCTTCCGCTTCGACGCGGTCAAGTACGTCTATTTCGGCGACAATGCGCAGAGCGCGGAATTCTGGGAGTGGTACGCCGACGAGCTGCGCGCGATGAAGAGCGACATTTACATGGTCGGCGAGGTGTGGGACGCCGACGCCGTGATCGAGCAGTATTACGGCGCTCTCAACTGCTTCAACTTTACCGTTTCCCAGGGCGAGGGTCTGATCGCCAAGGCCGCCGCCGGCAGCGGCGTGGGCAATTACTGCACGTATGTTGAGAACTATCTCGACACGGTGAGCGCCAAGCGTGCCGATGCGACGATCGTGCCGTTTATCTCCAACCACGACATGGACCGCGCGGCCGGTTTCCTGCCCGTTTCGAACGGGCGCATGCAGATGGCGGCCAACATCTATCTGCTCGGCCCCGGCTCTCCCTTCCTCTATTACGGCGAGGAGCTGGGCGCGAAGGGTTCCCGCGGCGGTTCGAATACCGACGCCAACAGACGTCTCGCGATGCCCTGGGGCGACGACGACACGATCTCCGATCCGGTCGGTGCGGATTATCCGGAGAAGAACCGTCTGAAGCTCACCGCGGCGGAAGAACTCGCCGATCAAGGCAGCCTCTACACCTATTACAAGACGCTGATCATGATCCGCCACGCCAATCCCGAGATCGCACGCGGAGAGTACAGCGCGCTGGACGTCTCCGACGGCAAGCTCGGCGGCTTCGTCTCCGTGTGGGAGGGCAAGGCCGTCTGCGTGCTGCACAACGCTGCGACAGAGGAAAAGAGCGTCGATCTCGCTTCGCTGACAGACCGCGGCTTCTCCGTGATCGCCGCCTCGATCGGGCAGGGCAAGGCCTCGCTCGACGGCACGGTGCTGACGCTGGGGCCTCAGACGAGCGTCGTTCTGCGCGAGGGCTGAGGAAAGGATAACGAAAAACGCGCCCATCCGGACCGGATGGGCGCGTTTTTTTGATCGGCTTCAGTCGATATTGTTTTTCGTACGGAAGCGTTCGTAATTCTCCTCGAAGGATCCTGTTCGGATCAGCTTGAGACTGTCGACGTATTCGTGCGTGTCGAACAGGTCGTGCTCCAGCTCGATCATCGCCACGGCCACATTCGAGCAGTGATCGCCCACGCGCTCGAAATTCGTGAGAAGATCGTTGAACACAAAACCGTGCTGGAGCGTGCAGATCCCCTGCTGCAGACGGTCAACATGGTGGTTGCGCATCAAATCGCAGAGATTGTCGATGACCTCCTCGAGCGGTTCGACCTGCAGGGCAAGATCCATGTCGTCGTGCTCGAACGCGCGGACCGCCATTTCCACGACTTCGGTCACGGCGGCGCTGAGCACGCCGAGCTCGTATTCGGAGGATTTGGAGAACTCGATCTTTTTGTCGAACATCTCCTTCGCGCTCTCGGCAAGATTGCGCGCGTGGTCGGAGATGCGTTCAAAATCCGTGATTGCGTGGAGGTACTTGTGCAGGTCCTCGTTCTGCTTGGCGGTCATCTCCGTGGGCGTGATCTGCAGCAGATACGAGCCCAGCGCGTCCTCGTAACGATCGACCTGTTCCTCCTCGCCGCAGACGCGCTCGTAGCCCTCCTCGCTGTACTCGCCGCGCAGGGCAATGGCGTCGAGCAGGCTTTTTTTCGCGGTCTCGGCCATGTCGACGATGATCTTATGGCTCTGCTCCAGCGCGAGAGCCGGGTAGCGGACAAAGCGTTCCTCGAACGCGATGACCGCTCCGGTATCTTTCGCGGGGGCGTCGGGCGCCCGCACCAGGGCGTCGGTGATCTTCTCGATCGTGCCGATGAACGGCGCGAGGGCGAAGACCGTTACAAGACGGAAAGCCGTGTTCATCGCCGCGACGTCCACGATCCCGACGCTGCCGGTCACAAATGCAAGCGGATGGACGGCGTTGACCGCGTAAAAGACACAGCCGCAAAAGAGCGCGCCGAGCACGTCGATCACCAGATGCGCAACGGCCGTGCGCACGCCGTTGATGTTGGCGCCGAGAGCGCCGAGCAGAACGGGCAGCGCGCCGCTGACGGCGATGCCGAGCAGCAGCGGGAAGGCCTCGGCAAAGCTGAGCGCTCCGGTGAGCGAGAGCGCCTGAAGGATGCCGACCGCGGCGGCGGAGCTTTGGATGATCGCGGTGAAGACCGCGCCGACTATGAAGCCGAGCAGCGGATTCGACAGCGAGATCATCAGGCTCAGAAAGCTCTCGCTGTAGCGCAGCGGCTCGACCGCGGCGCTCATCGTGCTCATGCCGAACATCAAAATGGCAAAGCCCATCAGGATGTCGCCCACATGGTGCCTTGTTTTTTGGAAAACTTGCGCAGGACGATGCCGACCACGGCGATGACGCCGGTGATCGCCGCAGTGGACAGCAGCTCGATCCAGCCCTCGGCCCCGCCGAGGCTGGACAGACAGATGATCCATCCCGTGACGGAGGTGCCGAGGATGCTGCCGAGGATCACCGATACCGCCTGGGCGAACTGCATGAGCCCGGAGTTGACAAAGCCCACGCACATGACCGAAACGGCGGAGGACGATTGGATCACGGCCGTCACCATCGTGCCGAGCAGGATGCCGCGCACACGGCTGGAGGTCAGACGGAAGAGCACCGATTCGAGACGGTTGCCGGCCACGAGGTTGAGGCCGTCGCCCATCAGCGTGATGCCGTATAGAAAGAACGCAAGCCCCGCGAGGAGCGAGATCACATTCAAAAAGCTCATACAGTTTCTCCGATACGATCAGTCGTAACGACAGTATACCCAATAAAGCGGCAAAAAGCAAGCGCGCCGGAGCGGACGCGCTTGCTTTTCAGCTGTTTTCGACCCTGCGCTTTGCGCGGTAGAGCGGTCCGTCTTCCATGCGGACGGGACGCGCCGTGACCGCGGCGCCGAGCGGGGGGAGCCGCCCTTCGCCGCAGGTAAGCACCTCCAGACAGAGCTTTCCGTCTCTCCTCTCCGCGCGGTAGTCGGCCACGAAGGGAAGCCGGAACAGCACTTCATCCAGCGCGGCCATCTCCTCTCCCCCGTCGCGGCGGCTGACCGTGTCGAGGCGGAGCACCTCGCTGCCGCAGGGGCAGCTCCCCGGCAGGATGCGCGTGTAGTCGCCCGTGCGGTAGCGGATGAGGGGCATGGCCTCCATGCCGATCGTCGTGATGACGAGCTCGCCGTACTCCCCCGCCGGAAGCGCTTTTCCGTCCCCGTCCACGATCTCGGCGATCACGTGGTTTTCCCGCAGATGCATGCCCGCGTGGGCGGGGCAGGTGATCGCGCCGCCGAGCGCCATCTCGCGCGAGCCGTAGTGCGGGAACAGCCGCGAGCCGAGGATGCTCTCGCAGCCCTCGATCACGGC
>JAEEGL010334111.1_pt1 | contig 11721 bp, 10 predicted proteins | sample 9134231 | NCBI WGS metagenome assembly JAEEGL01 (sample SAMN16246548, study PRJNA631951) | gut metagenome | biome: gut microbiome; feature: rumen; material: fiber-attached | host: Bos | place: Iran: Karaj | collected 2018-10
CGCGACGGACAAGTCTTCTTTATCAGCAACCGTGTCGAAAACTTGCCCGAGATGGCAGGCCTTGTAAGCCGTCTGGTGCCCGATGCCCGTGTCGCCATCGCCCACGGACAGATGGAGGGTAGGGAAGTGGAAGAGACTATGATGAGCTTCATCGACGGCGAAATAGATGTCCTTGTCTCAACCGCTATCGTTGAGAATGGTTTGGATATTCCCAATGCCAACACCATGATTATCAATAATGCACAGCAGTTCGGCCTCAGCGATCTCCATCAGATGCGTGGTCGCGTCGGACGCAGCAACCGCAAAGCCTTCTGTTATATGCTTATACCATCGTTCAGCGTGCTGACCGACGAGGCACAGAAACGCCTCCGTGCCATCGAGGAATTTTCCTCTGTGGGTAGCGGATTCAATATAGCTATGCGTGACCTTGACATCCGCGGTGCCGGCAACATTCTCGGTGCCGAACAGAGCGGATTTATCAGCGAGATAGGTTACGACATGTACCACAAAATACTCAACGAAGCGATAGAAGAACTGAAGGAGAGTGACTTCCACGAGCTCTTTTATGGAAATGGTTCACAAGTTGGAGATAAAGATTCAAAAATAAAGATTCAAAATTCACAATTCGTCAAAGAGTGTGTCATCGAAACTGACCTTGAAGTGCTCATCCCGGATGACTATGTCACAAATATCAGTGAGAGATTGTTGTTGTACAAGGAGCTGAACGACCTCAGCACAGAGGAACAACTCGATGCCTACCGTGAACGTCTGATAGACCGTTTTGGACCCGTTCCAAAGGCAACGCAGGAACTGGTGAAAACTATCACCTTGCGTCGAATGGCTAAAGAGTTCGGTATTGAGAAACTTGTTTTGAAACAAGGCAAGATGGTTTGTTATTTCGTTGGCAACCAAGAAAATCCATTTTATCAGTCCGATAATTTCACCAAACTGATACATTATGCACAGGAGCACCAGCGCAGTGTCCATCTTCGCGAAACCACAGACCGCCTCTCGCTCGTCTGCGACAACGTGACAAACATCCACGGCGCCATCGATAAACTCAACCTGCTAATACAGTCATAGCCCATCATACAATCTCTTTTATATCCACAAAAAGTTAAATTTTGGGGACTTTTTTTTTCTTTACTTTTTATTAAAAAGTGTATTTTTGCAAATTTGATATATTGTAAAAACTAATAATAAGACAGATGTTATCAGATGAACCTCAATGGGTTGCACTATATACTAATCCGCGGGCGGAGAAACGTGCAGAGCTGAATTTGCAGAAAGCAGGTTATGAAACTTATCTGCCGATGCGCCACGAACTGCACACATGGAGCGACCGGAAGAAGTGGGTAGATGTGCCTTTGCTGAAATCCTATGTCTTCGCGCGCATAACCAAACGTCAGGTTGTGCTTATCCGCAGTGTCGACAGTGTCTCGCGTATCATTTCCTTTAAGGGTGTTGTTGCTACTATCCCTGATTTTGAGATACAAATGATGAAAGACTTCCTGGCTTCGGAACTGGAGGTACGAGTCCGTGCTACCGAGCAGCTGCGTCAAGGAGCGCGTGTGCGCATAAACAGTGGCACTTTTGCAGGTCGCGAAGGTATGCTGGTAAGCGATTGCGACGACGGGAATTTTGCTGTCGAAATCAGCGGAATAAGTATGTCTATGCTAGTGCATATCGATATGGACCTGTTGGAGGTGATTCCTGATAACGAGGTGAAAAAGAAGAAAAAATACACAATCCGATGAATATAATCATTGCAGGTGACGGCGAGGTCGGCTTCTACCTTGCCAAATCGCTGACTCAGCTTGACTACAACATTACAGTGGTGGATCCTCACTCCGAACTGCTCCAGCGTTTGGAGAAAGAGACGGACCTGCTGACCATCGTGGGTGATTCCACTTCGCCAAAGGTGCTGCAGGATGCCAATGTGGGTGACTGCGACCTTTTCCTTTCGGTGTTGCACGACGAACCTATCAATCTGGTAACATGCATACTGGCCAAAAAACTCAAGGCAAAGAAAACGGTGGCACGTATCACCAACGCTGAGCTGCTGTCACCAAAACACCGCGAGATGTTCCGTGATTTGGGCGTGGATGAAATGGTATGCCCAGAACGTATTGCTGCAAAGGAAATCACTAACCTGCTGAATCATACCGTTGCGACAGAATTTTTCGATTTCAGCGGCGGACTCCTTACCATGTATCTTATCCGACTTGATGAGCTTTCTCCTGTTATAAACAAGTCTGTCAAGGAGTTGAGTCAGGTTTATTCTACTCTACAGGTGCGCATTGTGGCCATTCTGCATGGTGGCGAGACGATCATACCTCATTCTGACACGGTCTTCAGGGCGGGCGATATGGCCTATATCATTAGCAAGGCCAATCAGATGGATGCTGTGAAAAAACTGGCCGGCGGTGCAGATTTTGATATCAAGAATGTCATGATTGCCGGCGGCGGACGCATAGGCCGCTATGCGGCACTCACCCTCGAAAATGAGAAACGAATAACTCTGGTGGAACAGGATCGAAAACGTTGTGAGGATCTTAGCGTTCTTCTCTCTAAAACGCTTATAATCAATGGCGACGCCACGGATATAGAACTGCTGAAAGACGAGGGCCTCACCAATAACGACGCTTTTATCGCTGTTACCGACTCCTCCGAAACCAATGTCCTTACGTGTCTGCATGCCAAACGTTGGGGGATAAGAAATACTATTGCCCTTGTGGAGATTACCGGATTTATCAATATCTCGCAGGATGTTGGAATCGATACGATCATCAACAAGAAACTTATTACGGCAAGCTACATCGCACGCTTCATTGTTAAAGGCGACGCGGTAAGCAGCAAATGGCTGAGCGGCACCAACGCCGAACTGATTGAATTCGTCGTGGGGCACAGGGCAATGGCTACTAAAGTGCCTATCGGCGAACTGCGTCTGCCCGAAGGCAAGGCCACGATCGGCGGTATAATCCGCGGTCGCGAAACGCTCTTGCCGACACGCGACACTCAACTGCAGGAAAAGGATAAAGTGGTTGTTTTCGCTCTGCCCAATGCAATGGATCGGGTAGCAAAGATTTTTGATTAAGGTGGGGAAAATCAACATACATAACTTTAAGATTTTGCCGCAGCGACACTTTAATTTCCGTCTTGTCGCTCGGTTGCTTGGTATGTTGTTGATCATTCTTGCTGCATCAATGACTGTTCCAATAGTGGTGTCGCTCTATTACGGCGACGGTTCGCAGTTTGGACTGGTGCTGTCGGGAGTGCTGATTCTCATGCTGGGACTGCTACTCAGGAACTTCCTCGGCGTGGGTGCTTCCTACGAACTCTATGAGAAAGAGAGTTTCTGGATTACTGCAATAATATGGATCGCAGTGCCTCTGGCTGGAGCGCTGCCCTACATCTTCACCAGTGCTGTTTCCTCTTTTACTGATGCTGCTTTCGAGTCTTTCTCGGGTTTCACAACTACGGGCTCGTCGGTAATCGTTGACCTCGACCACACTCCGCAGGGATTGCTCGTGTGGCGTAGCACCTCGCAGTGGGTAGGGGGTATGGGGCTTATTCTCTTTGTTGTAGCTCTTCTGCGAAGGCTGAACGAGGGTAGCGCACGCCTCTATGAGGCCGAATTCTCAGGAACGCTGCAAAGACGCTTGCATCCGCGCATGAAACGTAACGTTATGCTTATGTGGACAGTCTATGTGCTGCTTACCGTAGCGCTGTTCTTAATTCTTCTGTTTGACGGCAACGGCTTTGTCGACTCGTTCTGCACTGCCTTGAGCACAGTCTCCACAGGCGGTTTCATGACTCACAGCGCAGGATTGGCGGATTTTTCTGATTTCTCTATGTGTGCAATTACCGCCTTCATGTTCCTTTCGGGAATCAATCTGGCAATACTCTTCTATATCTTTACTTTTAGATGGTCGCAAGTACGTGAAGACGAGGAAATTCCACGCTATGTTATGATTTATCTCGTCGCCGTGGTGCTCTGTACGGTGGCTTTCTCGCTTAGTGGCGACAATGTGGGCCAGTCGCTCTCCTTCTCATTGTTCCACGTGGCATCGACGCTTTCCACCTGCGGCTTCTATACCACCCCTCCCGAGGTGTGGCCAATGACCGTCTCTGTTGTTACCTTTTTGGTCTTGTTCATCGGCGCGTCGGCAGGCTCGACGGGAGGCGGCATCAAAATAAAGCGCCTGATGATCTTGACACGCCAGGTACGCAACTATTTTGTCCGTATGATTCATCCACGTGCTGTACTTACCGTGAAAATCAACGGCAACCCTGTCGAATCCAAATATGTAAGTAAAATCTTCTCCTTCATATTTCTCTATTTGCTCTTTGCCATCACGGGGGCTTTTGTCCTGACACTCTGCGGTCTGGACATACCAAACGCCTTCTGCATGGCTGCTGCCAACATCGGCAACCTCGGTCCGTCTCCCGTCATCAATAACCTGGGGGCAAGTCTGGACTATGTGCAGCTGCTCCCCGTCGCCAAATGGACCATAATGCTGCTGATGCTCGCCGGACGAATTGAGATATTCGCCCTCGTAGCTGTGTTATTTCCCGCCTACTGGAGAAGACGACAATAAATGGTACGTAGGAAGCTTTGCCTGCAAAAAAAAACGAAACAAAGAAAATGTTTAACAAGAACGATTGGAAAGTGGCCCTCAGGCCGTTGGGAATCCCGCTGATAGGCGAGGGGGCGGCAATGCTCGCCTGCCTCGGACCCGCGCTGATATACAAGGACGGCACTGTGCTACCGATAGTCCTTTCTGCTCTTGCGACATTAGTAATCGGCGTTTCGTTGCTGCTCTTCTTGCCGCGTCATGCCGTGGGAAGAGACAAGCGCATCTCCTACATCACTGTTACTCTGATATGGGTTGCTATGGGGTTCTGTGGCACACTGCCTTTCCTTACAACGGGAAGCTGCCGTTCTTTCACCGATGCCTTCTTTGAGTCCATGTCGGGATTTACCTCCACGGGTGCCACCATCTTCCCCGATGTCGAGGTGCTTCCTCCGTCGGTGCTCCTTTGGCGCAGCATGTCCGGATGGATTGGCGGCTTCGGAATAATCTTGTTGGTACTTGCCGTTGTGCCCTCTCTGGGACTCAACAAGTACAGCCTCTATACCGCCGAGGCCAGCGGTGCGGACAATACCGGCAAAACAACAACCACAATGCGTTCCACCATCCAGCGGACGCTGATAGTATATGTTACCTTTACGCTCATATTTATCACTCTGTTGCTTTTCTCAGGCATGACGCCATGGGAGGCGGTCAATATCACCTTCACCAATATCTCCACATGTGGTTTCTCAATCTATTCCGATAGCGTGGCAGGCTTAACACCTCAGCAGCAGTACATCCTTGCAGCATCGATGTTCGTCGGAGGTATTAACTTTGCGTTGCTCTATAATTTTATTACTTTCAAATGGGAAAAGAATCGTTATAAACTCGATCAGTTCGGTTTCTATTTGGCGGTGACACTGGTGTCGATAGCCTTTGTTGTCACGGTGCTCTACCTGCACGACGGATATAGCTGGACCGACGCTTTGCGCTGCGGTATTGTGCAGACTACAAGTGTACTCACGACAACAGGCAGCGTGGTTGCCGACACAAACCTATGGTGGCAGCCTGTCCTGTTCCTCTTCCTGATATTGTGTGTCAGTGGCGGTATGGCGGGTTCCACGACGGGCGGTGTCAAGATAATGCGTGTCCTTATCCTCTTCCGTAATGTGCGCAATACGCTTATCAACCGACTCCATCCGCACGCCTATAACCCTGTGAGACTCAACGGTAAACCTGTTTCGGCCGACATCATTACCAATGTCATGGTCATCTTCATTGTCTATGCTGCCACAATGCTTATGGGGTTGCTGTTGCTTATGATGTGCGGGGTAAATGCCACCGAGTCGCTGGGTGCCGTTTTCGGCTGTATTACCAGCTACGGACCTGGCTTGGGAGCCAGTGGAGGATTCGGGAGTTATGTCGCCTTCCCTATGGTGGCCAAATGGATTTGCAGCGGACTCATGCTTCTCGGTCGCCTGGAGTGTCTTACAGTCTTTATCCTCTTCCTTCCAGGTTTTTGGAGAAATAAATAATTATAGCATCACCAACTTATCCGCGAGTTACGTTAAGCCTCGGAGAGGCTAAATCTCAATAACACCATACTAAGAGACCGTAGGGAACGCAGTGTGGTGGCACAGCAGCCTACCTCCAACCAGAGCCTCGAGAGGTCCACTCACGCAGACAGCTACAATTGACGTTGCACGTATCCGACAAGCCAGTATGGTATTTCATCGTGCTCCACTAAGCCTCGGAGAGGCTAAATCTCAATAACACCATACTAAGAGACCGTAGGGAACGCAGTATGGTGGCACAGCAGCCCCTCCAACCAGAGCCTCGGAGAGGCTCAATCTTTATTAACATCGCGCGGGGGATAAAAAAATGATGAGAGGGAATTGTACTTCGTACAGGTTGAGTAATTTTGCAGTATGGATAATGCAGAGATAATATCGCTCAATAATTTGACTATCAGTCATGAAGAAGGTGTAGTCCTTCGCAATGTAAATTTTACAATGCATCAGGGAGAGTTTGTCTATCTTATAGGCAAAAGCGGCGCCGGAAAGACATCGCTGCTCCGCACGCTCTATGCCGACAGCCCTGTCGAGGAGGGTAACGGTACAGTATGCGGTTACGACCTCAAACAGATAAAACGCCGCCAGATACCCATGCTTCGCAGGAAAATCGGTATCGTCTTCCAGAACTTCAGACTGTTGAACGACAGGAATGTTTATGACAACTTGGCTTTCGTGCTCCGTAGCATCGGATGGAGGGACAGAAGGCTGATCGACGACCGCATCATGTCGGTTCTGACATCGGTGGGCGTGGCGGACAAAGCCACCTACCGCACTTACAAGCTCTCTGAGGGCGAACGCCAGCGTGTGGGTATCGCCCGCGCACTGGTGAATACCCCCGAACTCATTCTGGCCGATGAACCGACGGGGAATTTGGATCCCATCACATCGAGCGAGATTATGCACCTGCTCACGGAAATCAATCGCAATTCGGGGGTGTCGATGCTTATCTCTACACACGACTTCATGATGATCGACAAGTTCCCTGCAAGGGTGGTGTGCTGCGAGGATGGAACCCTCGTCGATCCACAAATTGACGACCCTGCACAATAAAAAATCTTTTTCTGCGTAATAGCACCAAACTAACAAAAATAGAAAGCCAAACATGAAGAAACTTTCAACAATATTCCTCGCCGTGCTTCTTCTTGCGTCGTCAGCGGCAATAGCCCAGAAACCAAAGAAGGGAGCAAAAGAGGTGAGCCCCTTTGTGGAGGGCAAACAGAAGGTCAGAAAGACTGACTATGACTCGATATGGAAGTTTACCACTTTCGACGCGAAAAAGATCTATTACTGCGACTTTGACTATACAACCATCTCCACACGCATTGAAGATCGCCATCCCGACTGGGGCACCTTCACGCCCGTAATGAACTATCTTACTACGGTGTCGCGCTCGCCTATGCGTATCTGTGCCCTCTTTGCCGTCAACCCCTCGGTCGAGGATGATGCCCTCCGGGAAAAACTGATTGGCGAGGCACGCGAGGAGGCTCTTGAAGCCCTCGAGACTTACAAAGCGTGGGCTGCGGAGAAGGAGATGAAAAACAAACTGCAGATGTCTGTAGCTCAGGTGGACTATCGCTATTGGCAGGGAACTGACTACTTCACGCAGGAGCAGTCTGCAGACCAGCTGATTCATGTGGGTCTGTTGCTCTATTTCGGAACAAAGAAGGTCAACATGTTCCCCAGTGCCGCCGAGGGTGCCAAGACCTTCAACGATGTCAAGTTCTTTCCCAACGATGCCACCGTGGTCGAATCGTGGGAACCCTACCTCGACAGCCTCGCTGTCTATATGAAGCAGAACGACCGTCTGGAGGTTATGCTTAGGGGCTACTCGGATAATACCGGAACAGACGCCTACAACGTGGGACTCTCCCGCCAGAGGGCTGTGGAAATCAAGAAGAAACTTGTCGCCCGTGGCATACCGGAATACCGCATTGAGATTGAAGCCAAAGGCTCCGCCGACCCCATCGGCGACAACAACACCTACGAAGGACGCATCGCCAACAACCGCGTTGCGGTGATAATACAATAAAGATATGCAAGCGTCTCGATTGCGGTAAATAAAGGTGTGGTGACCAACAAAGAAAAATATAAGGAAATATGCGAAAGGGAGGGATTGAACATCCCTCTCTTTATGCAGTTTTGGTGGATGGAGACTGTTTGCAAGGGCAAAAAATGGGACGTGGCGTTGGCCTACGACGGCGACAGACTTGCAGGAGCAATGCCTTACCTGTTTGGCAAAAAGTTGGGAATGACCTACATCCTGCAGCCGCAACTGACGCAATACTCGGGTCCCGTCTATTTCTATCCGGAAGGGTGTGAAGCGGCACGGCTGGACTTTGAGAAAAAGACTGCACAAAAGTTGATTGAACAGATCAACACCCTCAAACCAGCCTGTTTCATCCAGAATTTTTCTTCCGCCATAACTAACTGGCTTCCTTTCTATTGGGCTGGATTTCATCAAACGACACGCTATACCTACCGTCTTGAGGATATCAGCGACCCGCAGGCGCTCTTCGAGAATTTTGATCGCGAGAAACGCCAGAGGAAAATCCGCCGCTACGAGGATACAACGACGGTGCGCTTCGACATGTCTGCCGAAGAATTTGCCCGTTTCCACAACAGGTATTGGCAAAGCAAAGGTCAGCGTGACCTGCTCTCCGAAGAATTCATCACTCGTGTCTGCAGCACTGCCGTCGCACGTGGCAACGGTGTCATCGGTGGACTTTATGATGAAGAAGGCAGACTGTTGATGGTGCGTTTTGTGGCCTATGACAGCCGTTGCGCCTACTCGCTTATGTCGGCAAACGACAGCAACCTGCATCGCAGCGGACACAGTGAGACGCTGATGTGGAAGATGCTCCAGTATCTCAGCGACAAGACCAAGTCCTTTGATTTCGAGGGAAGCATGGATGAAGGCGTAGAATATTTCTACCGCTCTTTCGGTGCAACGCAAACACCTTACTTCCAGATTTATAAATATAGTAATCCATTGATAAAACTAAGAGTAAAGAATTGAGCATATCACCACAACAACAAAAACTCGTAGAGGCTTTCACTGGCAGCGGTTCGGAAGTCAGCAAATATTATATTGACATCTATCGCAGCAGTCTGGAACGCGTCGCAGCCCTCAGCAGCCAGAGTGGAACGCCGACATCGCCGGACAATATGGTTGTGGTGGACTTTGGTGGCGGTCACGGTATGCTCTCCATCCTTGCCAAACAGATGGGATTCGGCCGAGTTGTTTATATCGACCGCAACCCCGATGCACAGAAATCCCTTGCACAGCTTTCAGAGCATTTCGGCACTAAACCCGACGTGATACTGCAGGGCGATGCGGAGACACTTAAGACTTGGTGCCGCGAGAATGGCGAGACCCCCGACGCACTGCTGGCGATGGACGTGATTGAACATATCTACGTCCTCGACGAATTCTTTTCCGCACTTCACGACATCTCGCCCCAGATGAACATGCTCTTCACCACAGCATCGACACCCTACAACAAACGGGTTGTGCGGCGTCTGCACCACGCCATGAATCTCGACGAGTTTGGACATGATGGCAAGAAGGGCTTCAGAACCCTGCGGCGCGAACATATTCAGCAGCTACATCCCGACATGTCGAACAAGCAGCTCGACTACTGGGCGGAGAATACAAGGGGACTCATTTACGAGGATGTGGAGCGCGCTGTGGATGCCCAGACTCCCAACCTCCTGCGAGACCCATACAACACCTGTGACCCTGAGACGGGCAGCTGGACTGAACGCATCCTCCCCGTCGAGGACTACCTCCAGATCTTGCTCCCTTACGGATACTCGCTGCATGTGTTCCCCGGACGATACAACATCCATCGCAACGGACCTAAGGAATGGGCAAGCAAATACTATAACAGCATCATAGACAAGGCTCCACAAAACGAACCGGAAGGAAGACGCGAACGCTGCAACTTCAATAAAGCCCTCAAAGTCGCCCCATTCATATACCTTATAGCCCAACCAACAAACAGAGACCTGTAACATCATGAACATCAAACTGCTCGTCGTTGGAAAGACAGACCAGGACTATATCAGCGAAGGCATTGCCGTTTACGAGAAACGCCTGAAACATTACGTTAACTTCGAAATCACCGTCATTCCCGCTCTGAAAGACCAGAAAGGTGCGGCACACAACGAGGTCAAGGAACGTGAGGCAGTGTTGATTCTTAAGCATTTGGAAAAGTCAGATCGAGTTGTCTTGCTTGACGAGCATGGCGCTCAGTTCACCTCGACAGGATTCTCTCAGTATCTTCAAAAACAGATGAATGGTGGTGTACGGAATCTCACCTTTGTTGTCGGTGGCGCTTTCGGTTTCGCCCAGAGTGTATATTCAGCTGCCCACGACAAACTCTCGCTCTCATCAATGACTTTCAACCACCAGATGGTTCGCCTCTTCTTCGTAGAACAACTCTACCGCGCCTTCACTATACTTCATCATGAACCGTATCATAACGAGTAAAGAGCAGAAATGCGGAATCGAATATTCCGCATTTCTGCTCTTTCGAGTGCCCCGAGGTCTCGGCGCAAGCCGAAAACTGTACCATAACGAATAAAAAAAACAATCGATAAAATAAAACGTTAACTGTGGCGTTAAAGTGTAAAATGTAAATAATACTGATATGAAAGTTAAAGATATTGTTGAGGCATTGAACCTCAAGGTGCTCTCAGGCCAACAAGGTCTTGATAAGGAAGTTGAAGGTTGCTATGTGTCGGACTTGCTTAGCGATGTTATGGGCAATGCCGAAATGGGCAACATCTGGGTAACGCTCCAGACTCACAAGAACGTTATGGCTATCGCTTCACTTAAGGAACTTGCCGCCGTCATCCTTGTTAAGGGACAAAGTGCCAGCGATGATACCCTCGAACAAAGCAACGAAGAGGGTATTCCATTCCTTTCAACCACTGCCGAAACATTCGAAACAGCAGGCAAAATCTACGAACTGCTGCATAAATAGTGGATGCACTCCATCCATACAAGGCTGATTTGCATATTCATACTGTCCTCTCGCCCTGCGGCGACCTTGAGATGAGCCCCACGGCCATCGTCAAGCGCGCTCTTGCAAGGGGACTTGATATGATTGCCATCTCCGACCACAACACGACACGACAGGTCAAAGTTGCTCAGAAATTGGGTCGCGAAAACGGTCTCTTTGTGCTTGGCGGCGTGGAAGTGACTTCGCAAGAGGAGACACACTGTCTATGCTATTTCGCTGATGATGCGCAACTTGACGCATTTCAGGAATTTCTCGACGCCCACCTTCCACCAATCCCAAACGACGAGGACCGATTCGGATACCAGCTCATTGTTGACGAGAATGAGGAGATTGTCGGCGAAGAGGAATACCATCTTCTCAATGCAATAGATGTTGACATAGATGGCATTTACGATGAAGTGCATCGTATCGGTGGACTCTTTATTCCAGCCCATATCAACAAGGGAACGACGTCGCTGATGAGTCAGCTGGGCTTTGTACCGCCTGACCTGAAGGCCGATGGGCTGGAAATTAATTTCCGCACGACAAAAGCAGAGCAAATAA
>JAEEGL010428036.1_pt1 | contig 11721 bp, 8 predicted proteins | sample 9134231 | NCBI WGS metagenome assembly JAEEGL01 (sample SAMN16246548, study PRJNA631951) | gut metagenome | biome: gut microbiome; feature: rumen; material: fiber-attached | host: Bos | place: Iran: Karaj | collected 2018-10
CATGCGGCAGTAGGTGCATTGCTCTCTGTCCCGCTGCGATCCACCTATACCCTCCTCTCAGGCGAAGTGACCCATACGGGATGGTATGAACAATGGCGATTGCTGCTCCATGACCTGCCCGGACGGTTCGAGACAGAGAACTATCCCCGCCATGAGGCTTCGTTCGGTTCCAGGATCCGTCCGATGGGTTTCTCGGCGTATGCGGAAGCAGGTATAATCATGCGTTTAAGCGAGAGAGCACAGCTGGTGGTGGCAGCTTATGTACAATGGATGCCGATGGATTTTGCATCGATGAAATCGGGCAAACATATTCCTATCGGCTTTGCTACCGAGCGCAATCACTATACCTTCATGAGTGAATATCAAGGCTTGGTCGGAACGGATAAGACCAGTGCCGTCCGGCCGTGGTCGGCAGGGGTAAAAGTGGCGATCTCTCTTTGGCCCGGCCAGACTACCGTCCAACGCAGGCGATGCATGTGCTCGATGATGGAATGATATAGAAAATAGTGATTTAATAGCGATTTATTTGCATATGTCAGAAAAAAGTTGTAATTTTGTGCCCGCAAATAAAATCGTATTATGAATGTTATCAAAACACCGATTGAGGGGCTGCTGATTTTGGAGCCGAAGGTCTTCCGCGATGCGCGCGGATATTTCGTAGAGACATACAACGAACAACGCTACCGCGAGGCCGGTATAGAAGCGCATTTTGTTCAGGATAATCAGTCCTGTTCCTCCTACGGCGTGGTGCGCGGACTGCACTTTCAACGCCCCCCGTACACGCAGGCGAAACTCGTATGCTGCACGGTAGGCCGCGTGCTGGACGTAGCGGTCGATCTGCGCAAAGGCAGTCCTACCTTCGGACAGTGGTTCGGCGTGGAGTTGAACGAAGAGAACAAACGGCAGTTTTTTGTTCCGCGCGGGTTCGCGCACGGGTTCTCGGTGCTGAGCGATCAGGCGATCTTCACCTACAAGTGCGACAACCCCTACCATCCCGAGGCGGACGGCGGTATCCTGCTCAACGACCCGGACTTAGGCATCGACTGGCAAGTGCCCGAAGAACTGCGTATCCTCAGCGAGAAAGATACCAAACACCCGTTGCTGAAGGATTTGGAGAATCCGTTCAGCATTGATGATTGATGATTGATGATTGATGATTGATAATTGATGATTGATAATTGATGATTTATGAATATACTTATTACCGGCGCGAACGGACAGTTGGGGAATGAGATGCGCGTACTGAGCGCGGAGCACCCGAAGCATCGCTATTTCTTCACCGACGTAGCGGCCTTGGACGGTGCGCAGGCCCTGGACATCACCGATGCGAAAGCGGTGAGTGCGTTCGTGGAAGCGAACGGCATTGACCTGATCGTCAACTGCGCGGCGTACACGAATGTGGATAAGGCCGAAGAGGACGAGGTGACCGCAAAAAAGATCAACGCGGAGGCCTTGGGCGTGTTGGGCAATCAGGGCGTGAAGGTCATTCATGTCAGCACCGACTATGTCTTCTCGGGTGACGAACACCTGCCCTGCCGCGAGACCGATCCCGTAGCCCCGCGCACCGTCTATGGTGCTACCAAATACGAAGGGGAGAAACGACTGCTGGCGGCTTGTCCGGAGGCGGTCATCCTCCGCACGGCATGGCTCTACTCGTCCTTCGGCAATAACTTCGTGAAGACGATGATCCGGCTGGGCAAAGAGAAAGAGCAATTAGGCGTGGTCTTTGACCAGATCGGCACACCGACCTACGCGGCCGACTTGGCCCGGGCAATCTTCACCGTCATCGAGCACCATGTGTGGCAACCCGGCATCTACCACTTCACCAACGAAGGGGTGTGCTCGTGGTTCGACTTTACGCTCGCTATCCATGAGTTGGCGGGTATCCGAAACTGCAAAGTGCTACCGATCCTGTCGAGCGAATACCAGTACAAGACCCCGCGGCCGCACTACAGCGTACTCGACAAGTCGAAATTCAAAAAGACCTTTAATGTAGAAATACCTCATTGGTTAGACGGGCTGCGGAGGTGCGTTAAACTGTTAAATTGTTAAGCCGTTAAACTGTTATGAAAGATATTCTGCGATTTTTGGGCGAGTTGTCGGTGAACAATAACCGCGAGTGGTTTGCCGAGAACAAAGCGTGGTACCAGGAGTGCCATGCCCGCTTCGTGGAGTTCAGCGCGGAGTATATCAAGCGCCTGGCGGAACTCGACCCGAGTCTGGCGGTGCTGCAACCCCAAGACTGTATCTGGCGCATCTACCGCGACACGCGCTTCTCGCATGACAAACGGCCGTACAAAGAGTGGTTCGGGGTGTTCCCCGCAGCCGGCGTGCCGGGCAAACCGAAGACCTGGGGCAAGAAATCCATGCGCGGCGGGTACTACGTACATATCCAACCCGGACAGTGTATGTTCGCCGGCGGTATCTGGGACCCGGGCAAGGAACTGTTGGACGCCTTGCGCAAGGAGATAGAAGCGAACTACGAAGAGGTGGAGGCTATCATGGCGGCGCCGTCCTGGCAGAAATACTTCGACCAGGACTTCGACCCGTACTGGGGTGTGCTGAAGAAAGTGCCGGCCGGTTTTGACCCGAACTTCGTGCATGCCGAGTGGTTGAAGCACAAGACCTTCACTTTCTCCACGCCGCTGACGGACAATCAGGTGAGTGCGCCGGACTTCCTCGACCGCATCACCGAGATAGCCGCAGCCGGCAAGCCGATGAATGACTTTTTGAACTACACCTTCGAGGAGTACGGAGAGTTCCCGAGCAGGTGCGAAAGGTGACGGGGCTTGCATGCATATTCTCCGGAGTAACTCGCCCCCTGCTCGACGACTCTCGCGGACCCCAACCGCTCGAGACGCCTCCGGGAGAATATCATGCTGCGCTAAGAAAAAGAGAAAAAAATGACTTGCTAGTTCAATGGATAGAACGGGGCTCTCCTAAAGCTCAAATCCGAGTTCGATTCTCGGGCGAGTCACAAAAGCATAACAAACTAAAGCTCAAATCCGGGTTCTTAGCCCCGCAAGGGGGCACGATTATTGCTTTAACAATCGTCTTAGCTAAAGCACGACAATTGCAAAGCAATCTTCGATTCCCGGTTGGGCTACTACAAGAAAGACACGAAAATAACAAACAATTATAACATGAGACACACATGGATTTTCTTATTGGCATTGCTCTTTTCTATGCCGTTGGTCGCACAAGACGATCTGATTATCCGTCATTCGTATGACACGGTGATCCGCCCGGTGACCGACACAGTAGTCACCATCGAGGCGGTGCCGGACAGCGTAGCCAAACAGCGGGAGGAGATCATCAAGACCGACTCCACCGACCGCCGCGGACACTATATCGAGGCGCACCTCGGTTTGGGCTACGGTAGCCTGGGTTACTCGCTGAGCGGCGCCGAGAATCGCGTGAACGGTTCGTTCAGCGGCTTGCTGCAACTGCAGTACGCGTATTTCTTCCACAAGAACTGGGGCGTTGGTGCCGGCGTATGGTTCACGAACTACACCTCGATAGCGCATATCGGCGGTGACTACGTGTGGACGCAGTACAAGAACGGCAACCCGCTGGTGGACTCGGATACCGAGCAGAACTACCACCACACCGCGTCGGTGCATAAATGGCGCGAGCGCGAGACGCTACATAACATCGGCATACCTATCTCGCTGCAGTTCCAATACGAGAAACCCGACTGGAAAGCCCGCATCTTCGCGGCCGTAGGTATCGCTCCTTCGTTCTCAGTATCGAAGAAATACCGCGTGCTGGAGGGTGAGATCGCGCACTCGGCGTACTACCCCGCTTGGGACCTGACGCTGGATAACATGCATGAGTTCGTCACGCGCGACTACCGCAATGCGCCGGAGTCGAAAGGCAAACTGAGCGTGCGTCCGCAGGTAGCTGTCTTCGCGGACTTCGGCGCCCTGCTGCCGGTGACCAAGCAGATAGACCTGTTCGTAGGCGGATACTTCAACGTGGTAGCCAATGATGCGAACAGTTCCGCCCGCCGCGACATCGGCTGGCGCGACACGCGCTTCGACTTCATGGATCAGTACGCAGGCGCATACGCCACGACGAACGCGTCGGCTTCGCACCCCTTCGAAGTGGGCGTGAAAGTCGGTATCCACTGGCATTATATCAAGCCGGACAAACACGAGACCGTCGATTACTTCGAGTACTTCACCCGTCAGGACACGACGATAGCGTACGTGCCGCGTCAGGACACCATCATCACGGAGCATATCGACACCATCATCCCGGAGCCGGTGGACACCGTTGTGCCCGAGCCGGTGGCACGGATGAAGAAGCTTGAAGAAGTGGCGGAAGAGGTAGAGAAACTGAACAAGATCTACTTCGCGTTCGACAGTTACGAACTGACCAACAAAGCCAAACGCTATCTGTCCTCTATCGTGCGGATCCTGAATGACGCGCCGGATGCGAAGATCGCTATCGACGGTCACGCATCGGTAGAAGGCGACGTGACGCACAACGATATCCTGTCGAAGAACCGTGCGAACTCGGTATATCGCTATCTGCTCCGTGCGGGCTTGAAGTCCGACCGCGTCGTAGTACTCGGTCACGGTTCGCGTATCCCGAACGAGGAGACCGACCGGGAAGAACTCAAGCGCGACCGCCGTGTGGAAGTAAAAGTGATTCGTGAACAAAATGAAAGCAAATAAGGAGGCAAAGATATGAAAACACGACTGTTTATAGTAGGACTCCTGATGAGTGTGACGCTGAGCCTCAGCGCACGTGTGTTCGATGCAGGTGAGCGCTTCTATATCAACATGGAAGCGCAGAGTGTGAAAGATGCCGGAGGCGACCTGCAGTACGGATGGTATTCCACCATGAGTAACTACAACTACGCCTATTTCTACAGAGGGACCAACGGCGCATGGAGTAGTCAGGTCAAGCAATACCAGGGTACGGTGTGGTACGTAGAAGCGCCTGCCGGCGACTGGGAGTACGTCATCCTCACGCGCCACTCGTCCGCGAATGCTTCATGGGACAACAAGATCACCCAAACCGGCAATATCTGGCTCTATTACTATGATGGCGACGAACTCAAAATACGTCAGCAGAACTACATAAAGAACTTCTATTACGGAGACTACAAAGAAAAAGCCGATTGGGAATACGTAGCCCCTGCTCCGGAAGGTAATCCCGCCACATGGCCGTTGGCCTATGAAGATGAGCAGATATGTACCGACGCTGCGGGCACCGAATACGTTCTGCAAGCGAAGAACTACGACTACGAGAACACTTACGCCCACTCCTGGTTCAAGTACGAATCCGGCGTGTGGACGCGCCTGGACCAGAGTGAGTGGTACACCACAGAGGACCGTTTGCATATCGCTCATCCGGTGACGCTGGGTGCAGCCTATTCGGATGTGTTCTATTTCCTGCAATGTGCCCGTCCGACGATGTGCCGTCTCATTCGCGTACGTCCCAACCAGGACTGCTCGAAGGGGGCTTGTACCATCACCTCTTTCGCGGCGGTAGCGACCGAAGCGAATGTGACGGATAAGAAGACCACTATCAACGGTGTGGTAGCATTCGACGACAAGCAAGGTGCCGGTCAGTTACAGATCTGGTGCACGGGGATAGACACCGTCACGATTGAAAACGCAGATATACAGACGCCGCAGACCTTTACGTTACACGGCTTCGATGCGTCTTCGGCCAAGACCTATACGCTGCATGCGAAGTTCCTGAGCAGCGACGGCTGCGAGGGCACCTGTCAAGTCAAAGTGACACCTCCGTCCGCTACGCCGACCGTTCATACCACCACCGGCACACCGGAGGACGAACGGTTGACTCGTTTTACCGAAGAGGACGTGAAACTGACGCCGAACACGCAGACCTCCACCTATTTCATGTGGACCAATACCGCCGATAACGACACCGTCACTACCGGCGAACGCAATCATACCTTCACTGCCCCGACGGAAGAACAAACGATCACCTATTACTTCCTCGCCACCAATGACCCGGAGGCCCCGGAAGGCAACCTGATCTCCAACGGCGACATGGAGTATAACGGTAACTTCTCCAGCAGTTATACCTATTGGGGCATCGACATCCATGAGTTCCCGACCTATGACGATCCTTCCAAAACAGAAGCGGAGAAATCCGGCGGATACACGCTGACCAAGAACTCCCATGATTTCTACCACTCATACAATACGGTGACTCCGCATAAAGGTACCTATTTCGGACTCTTCGACTCGAAGATCACTGACGGAACGGACCAAGCGGCATGGATAGCACGCAGCGGAAGTACGAACCCGAAACTGAAAGTGCACAAGGGCGTCAGCTACCTCTTCTCCTTCTGGGTGGCCAATGTCAATGCCTTCTATCAAATGGATAACGGCGCGCGCCTGCAGTTCCAGATCAGTTACAACGGTGGTAGCACATGGAACAACCTCGGAGGAGTGATTGACTTAAGTAACTTCAAAGACAACCGTTGGCACGGAATGTCATCCCTCGTCACGCCGACCTTATCGAGTACGAACGTGGCGCTGCGCGTCATCAACCATAACAAGAGCACAGTGAATCTCGGTAATGACTTCGCCTTGGATGATATCCGCTTTGAAGCTGTCACTCCCAACTCGTCCTATATCGCCGGATATGAGAGTTTCCCTGTCAGATACCTCAAGTGCGTCATCAACTCCGCTACGTTCGAGCAACAACAGCCGATCGGTTGTGGTACGACGATAGCCGATGTGGACTACACGGTGAAATTCTCCCACCCGCGCGGCGACCTCTATATCTACGAGGGCACAACCCTTCTGGCGCATATCCCGCATTCGGAGATAGGCGACGAGACGACGTCCTACACCGGCGTGCTGAAAGACCAGCCGCTGGACAATAAGGACCACGTGCTGACCGTCTATTTCGACGACGGACATGTGAAGACCGACGCACCGACGACGTACACCTACAATGCGAAGAACATCCCGGAAATCAGTGTGGCCAGTCTGACATGGGGTACGGTAGCCTGCGACGTGCCGACCGTTACTTTGACGGCTGTCATCAACTACACGAACCAGAATGGTTCCCTCACCGCAGACGTGGACGGTCATCCGGCGAACCTAGCCACCTACACCATAGAGAGCGACGACACCCTGCAAGTGACACTCGTCATACCGGGTATCACAGCGGACGGTCTGACCGGGCACAAACTCAATGTCAACTTCGACGGTTCACACGGGTGCGCTATCATCAATCACGCGATCTCGGAAGCGCCGATCACACCGGCTATAGACACGCTGAATGTGCAGTTCAATCCGTTGACATGTACAGACCTGACGGCTACGCTAAACTTCGATTTGGACTACACCTACCAGCAAGGCAAACTGACCTACTGGGTAGATGACTTGGATGTCCAAACGACTGCCTACACACAGCAGGACAAGAGCAAACTGACCTTGCCGGATCTGAGCGTTGCAGGTATCAAGGCAGACGGTAAGAGCAACCACGTGCTACATGTCTCCTTCGACGGACCGAACAGTTGTGTCAAGGACTTCGTATTACCGGCAGTGCCGTTCTCGCCTGTCATTGACACAGTAGAGATTAACGGTGTACCAACCGGCAAACTGTCATGTAGCACACCGAGTTATAACTTCAACGTGGTAGTGAGAACGCACTATGACGCTACAGGACATAATATCGTACTTGCCTACGATGACAACGGTACCGCACAAAGCAAGACTATGCCCGCTACCGGAAGTGTCACGACTATTCCGTTGACACTTCATAACATGGACGCCGCCGCACAGACTATCACTGCTGCGTTGGAAGAAACACCTGCTTGTACCAAGTCCGCCAGCTACACGCCGCCGACACTGGCAAGCATCACCCCGCTCTTCGACGTGAACGTCAGCGAGACGGCTTGCGACGCACTCAACTACACGCTGAGCGGAACTGTTCATTTCGACCAACCGGACGGCAAATTGGTCGTTGCATTGTTGGATGGTTCGAAGAGTCAAACCATCTCCGTGGCTACCGGCAATACTTCTGCTGACTTCTCCATTAACGGTGTGGACAGCGCAGGTACGGGCATGGTTCTGAAGGCATGGTTTACCGGCAGTGCCACAGCAGTTTGCGAGGTTCTGTCCAAGCCATTCGATACACCGGTTATACCGACTATTGACACTGTCAAGACCTCGTTCAGCGATCCGAGACCCGACTGTGACTCGACAACCACGCTGACCTTCGACCTCGCCTATACCAACCAGAAAGGAACGTTTACTTATTGGGTGGACGGTTTAGATAAGCAGACGGCAACCTATAACGAAGCCAAGAGCACATCGGATACACTCAAAACACTTACGATTCCGGGGATCCCGGCGGACGGCAAGAACAATCATGTGCTGCATATCTCCTTTGACGGACCGAATAGTTGTATCAAGGATTACGTCTTACCAACTGCTCCATTCTCGCCGGTCATTGATAATATCACTGTCACGGGTATGCCGACAAGCATAGCATGCGATGCGAAAGATTATACGATTGGAGTGAACTTCACTTCCCTTTATACGCCTATCCCCGCCGGCAAGCAGATCGTAATCACGTATGACTCACTTTGCAATACTAAAACGACAGAACCGATCGATGTGACAGCCTTCCCGTATAACCTGCCCCTCTATAATACCGCTACCGGCACAGAGAATACCATCTATGTAGCATTCGCGGATGCACCGAATTGCAAGAAGGATTATTCGTATTTCCCGCCGGCACGCGAGACCTGTATTCGCGACACCTTCACCATCTGCGAAGGTGACAGTAAGAATTGGCACGGACAGGATTATACCGGCCCTGTAGGTGAGAACCAATTTGCGGACGGCACCGACACGCTCTATCTCTTCGTTAAAGAAATACCCACCATCACCGTCGGAACTATTGCGATGACTTGCGACGATGCGAATGTGGTACGTGTTCCGTTCTCGGTAGTGAAAGGTCAACCGGACAGCATCGGTGTCGCTATCGGAGACAGTCATCTCACTGCCACGCTGGATATCGTCGGCACCGACACCGCCTTCACCTTCGCACCGGCTGCTATGAAGGCAGGCGACTATGCAGCGCAAGTGACAGTAGGCACAACCGGTCTGAGCTGTACGACCGAAGTGGATATCAACTTCACCATCGCCCTCTCGGACTATGTATATAGCAAGTGGACCGATGTGCTCTTCGTGAGCAACAAAGAGGGCTTGTTCACCGCTTACCAGTGGTTCGCGGACGGCGTAGCGATGACGGGCGAGACCCTGCAACGCCTCTATGACCCGAAGGGCCTGAGCGGTTCGAGCATCGTTTATCACTGCCGCGTGACGACCACCGACGGCAAGACGTTATATACCTGCCCGCAGACCTTCGACGATGTGACACCGAGCCGCACCGTGGATACCACGCCGGCCAATGTGAAGGCGACGACGCTGTACGACAGTATGGGCCGCGTCATCAAAACGACACCGCACTACGGCATTTATATCGTAGTCGAAGAACTGGAGAATGGCGAGATACGAACCCGCAAAATAACGATTCATGAGTAAACCGATCTTACCCGCTTTGGCGGTCGATGCAGCCTGCAGCGGCAATCCCGGCGTGATGGAATTTCGCGGGGTGATTGCCGATACAGGTACGCAGGTCTTCCACCGCGGACCGTTTGTAGAAGGCACGAATAACATCGGCGAGTTTCTCGCACTCGTGTTAGGCCTGGCGTATATCAAGAAGTATAACTTACCCTGGGTCATTTATACCGACAGCGTCACCGCCCTCGCATGGGTGCGCGAGAAACGATGCAAGACCAAAATCGAATGGAACGCCAAGAACCAAGACCTGTTCCATATGGTCCGCAAAGCAGAGATGTGGTTGCACGATAACACCTGGACCACCCCTATCTATAAATGGGACACCAAAGCTTGGGGTGAGATTCCTGCGGACTTCGGAAGGAAATAAAGGCGAAAGGTGAATGGCGAATGGCTAAAGTGGCCTGTTTTGCCAAAGACAAGTGACAAAATTAAGATTTTTTGACGAATTATTTTCGTATTTCAAAAAAATATAGTACCTTTGCAGCCGCAAAGGTTGAAAGACAACAAACAACACATAATAAACATTTAAATCTATCTAATTACAATTATGACAAAAGTAGCAATTAACGGCTTTGGCCGTATTGGTCGTCTGGCTTTCCGCCAGATGTTCGAAGCTGAGGGTTACGAGGTAGTTGCAATCAACGACTTGACCAGCCCGAAGATGTTGGCACACCTTCTGAAGTACGACACCGCTCAGGGTGGTTTCGCAGGCAAGTTCGGTGAGGGCAAGCACACTGTAGCTTTCAAGGATGCTGTTCTCGCAGAGGACGGTAAGACGGTTGTTACTCCGGGTTCGATCACTGTTGACGGCAAGGAGATCACTATCTACGCTAAGCCGAATGCAGCTGAGCTTCCTTGGGGTGAGCTCGGTATCGACGTAGTTCTCGAGTGCACCGGTTTCTACACCAGCAAAGCTAAAGCTGAGGCTCATATCCAGGCAGGTGCAAAGAAAGTAGTTATCTCCGCTCCGGCAGGTAATGATCTTCCGACCATCGTTTACAACGTAAACCACAAGACCCTGACTCCGGCAGACAAGGTTATCTCCGCTGCTTCTTGTACTACCAACTGCCTCGCTCCGATGGCAGCTGCTCTGCACAAATACGCTCCGATCCAGAGCGGTATCATGAGCACGATCCACGCTTACACGGGCGACCAGATGATTCTCGACGGTCCGCAACGTAAGGGTGACCTCCGTCGTAGCCGTGCAGGTGCACAGAACATCGTTCCGAACAGCACCGGTGCTGCTAAGGCTATCGGTCTCGTTATTCCTGAGCTGAACGGCAAACTGATCGGTAGCGCACAGCGCGTTCCGACTCCGACCGGCTCTACCACTATCCTGGTGGCTGTTGTTAAGGGTAAAGACATCACCAAAGAGGGTATCAACGCTGCTATGAAGGCTGCTGCTACCGAGAGCTTCGGTTACACCGAGGATGAGATCGTATCGAGCGACGTTATCGGTATGAAGTTCGGTTCGCTCTTCGATGCTACCCAGACCATGGTTGCTAAGATCGACGAGGATACCTTCCAGGTTCAGGTTGTTAGCTGGTACGACAACGAGAACAGCTACACCAGCCAAATGGTTCGTACAATCAAGTACCTCGCAGAGCTTCGTTAATGGCGAATGGCTAAAGGCTAAAAGGCAAAAAAAATAGACGTCCGACGGGCGTCTATTTTTTGTTGTCTTGCTTCGGTTCTTTGACCTTGGCGGGTTTGCCGATTTTGTCGAAAGCTTTGAGCAGTGTCGGCACATCGGTCTTGTTGGCATCGTAGGTGACGGTGACCGTCTTTGTCTTCAGGTCACACACAATATCCTTCACGCCTTTCTCAAAAGCGATATTCTTCATGATCTTGTCGCAGCATCCCTGGCAATGCAGGTCGCAGGAAAGAGTCACCACTTGCTTGTCCGCTTTCGCGGCGAAAGCCGAAGTACAGAATACAGCGCACAGAATACAGACCAATAAGGTAATAAAGATGTTTCTTCTCATACTAACATTCCTATTTGATAAACGATAAACGATATAAACCAAGCCAAGAACAGGCTGTGGAATACGGTGAACCATGCCCAGCCTCTTCCGGCCTCGCGGCGCAGCGTCATAATGGTGGCTACGCAGGGGAAGTACAGCAGCAC
>JAEEGL011967057.1_pt1 | contig 11721 bp, 10 predicted proteins | sample 9134231 | NCBI WGS metagenome assembly JAEEGL01 (sample SAMN16246548, study PRJNA631951) | gut metagenome | biome: gut microbiome; feature: rumen; material: fiber-attached | host: Bos | place: Iran: Karaj | collected 2018-10
AAGCGGAGCGAAAGGGATTCGAACCCTTGTGGCGTTGCCGCCAAACGGTTTTCAAGACCGCCTCGTTATGACCGCTTCGATATCGCTCCGAGTGTCTTATTCATTATTCAAATAAGAACTTGCTCTGTGTGAGTTTTTCTTGCTCGCCGCAGCGCAAGATTTATATTAACAAAGCATGTGTTTTATGTCAAGCATGTTTTTCAACTTTTTTTAAAGTTTTTATAATCTTGCGTTTTTTCAGAAAAGAAAAATACTTTCAAATGTAAAATTATCATCTATATAAATACGAATAAATCCGCATGAATTCTAGACTGTTCGGTATCATGCACTCGCATGTCCTGTTTCCGATTATCTAACATAAATTTTTCCAAAATCTTTATGTTAATTCTTTATAAATTTTCATCAGTTTACTAATATTCCCTTCGACGGAATACTTTTTTATAACTTCTTCTTTTCCATTTCTTCCTAAAAAGTTAGCAAACTCTGAATCACTTATTAGACTTTGCAAAGCAGTTTTCAGTTCCAGGGAACTTTTGGGCGAAATGAGTAACCCATTTTGTTTATCGGTGATTATCTCCGGGATTCCTCCAACCGCACTGGCCACAACAGCACATCCATGCAGCATTCCTTCTATAATGGAAACAGGAAAGCCTTCGTAGTATGATGGCAGAACCAGAATCCCACATTCTTCCAGATATTTTTCCTTTTCTTCTCCTGTAACCCACCCCAGATGTGTTATGAACGCTTTACTTTGCTCTACCTTCTTGCGGTATATTGAATCCTCATATATACCTCCAATGTATAAGTGTACACGGGGATTATCAGCATGCATTTCACTGATCGCCTCTAATAATTCATCCATTCCCTTATCCTTGCACACACGCCCGAGAAATAGAATTTTATTATAGTCTTTTGAGGCTACATTATCTGAACCTATCAGATTCCCATCTTTAAAAAAACGCTCTCCCTCTGTATAAGATTTGATCTTTATGCCATTAGGCAGTACTATCAATTTCTTTGAATCAGTAATCTTAGAAAAATAGTCTTTCCAGGACTGGGTAAGAACCAGCATTCTATCACCCATGTCTAGAATTTCTCCAACTCTTTTTCTGCCTCGCTCACTTAATTCCTTTTCATAAAAGGTCTTAAAATCTCCGCCATGCTGATGAAGCACAATTTTCTTTCCTGCAAAATGCGCAGCTTTTATAAAATGTGATTTTCGATAGAAACTTGTATCCGATGAAAAATGAACATGTACCACATCGCATTTATGGACAAGAAAAAGAAACCTAATATAGGCAGCCAAAGCCACACAGAATTTCTTAGCTTTGCTGCCTTCTTTCATTGTTCCTATATAAGTAATATCTGCCAGCTCGGATAGTCCCGCATCATACAATTCATTTACAACAGCAGAAATGCCGCCGTGGACTCCCCTATCCGGCCCCACCATCAATACTCTAATTCTTTTTTCCATTTCAATCTCATTCGTTCATCATTTATTCTGCGCACTTGCAAGTATTGCCTCGGCAGTCGGAATATCTTCCGGAGTAGTGATCTTGATATTAGTGTAATCGCCTTCTACAAGCTTAACCTTCTTATCAGTAAAATACTCAACAACCATGGCATCATCTGTGATATTGACGCCTTTGGCCATTAACTCTCCTTCTTCTCTGTCAAGCCTCTGATAAAGCTCCAGAATCATTTTGTAGGAAAAGACCTGAGGCGTTTGGATAAGCCATGTATGTGCCCTGTCCGGTGTATTAACTGCAAATCCATTGTCATCTGCAATTTTGATCGTATCTTTGACCGGCATGCCCACAACACAAGCCCCATGGGTCTTGACAGCATGAAGAGCTCTAAGAATAATATCTCTGTTTACAAAGGGTCTTGCACCATCATGTATAAAAGCATAGTCGCAATCCGGTGCGGCTGCCATAAGGCCTAACCGCACGCTGTGATAACGCGCAAGTCCGCCTTCCACAATTGCAGTCACTTTATCAAAGCCATATTTTTCTACAATTTCTTTTCTTACGTAATCTATATCGCCGCGAGAAACCACTAGCACAATATCATCGATAATACTCTCTTCAAAAGCCTTAATAGAGTAATAGATAAGTGGCTTTCCACCGATTTCCATGTATTGTTTCTTAACATCGGAATTCATCCTGCTGCCGGATCCTGCAGCAAGAACAACTGCAACTGTCTTCATGCATTTACACCTCTGTATTTTTCCAAGAAATTATACATATAAGCATCGCAAGCCAAAAACCATCCAGCATCGTTACTTATATGCCAGAACGTTCACTTTAGCCTCTTCCGTGATATCTTCTTTCCCTGTCGCCTAAAGGCAAATTAGGAACTGCATTCATATCAAGTCCGAATCTAACGCCCTTTATGTATTCAAAGTAGGCTGCAGCGCCTATCATTGCTGCATTATCTGTACATAATACCGGCGATGGTCTGTAGAATCTGATATTATTTGCAGCACATTCTTTTTCCATTAATTCTCTAAGTCCGGAATTAGAAGCTACGCCACCGGCAATAGCAAGTTTGTCATATCCGTATTCTTTGCAGGCTTTTATAGCATGACCCACAAGCACTTCAACAACAGCTTTTTGGAAAGATGCAGCAACATCTGCCTGATCAAGTTCCTCCCCCTGCATCTTGGCCTGATTAATATAATTAAGTACTGAAGACTTTAATCCGCTAAAAGAGAAATCATATTCCGCATCACCTATCTTGGCCTGCGGGAATGTGAATGCTTCCGGATTACCTTCTTTAGCTGCTTTGTCAATTTTGGGTCCTCCAGGATAGCCAAGTCCAATTGCTCTGGCAACCTTATCAAAAGCTTCGCCCGCCGCATCATCTCTGGTCTGACCAATGATCTCGTATTCGCCATAATCTTTGACTACCACAAGATGCGAATGACCTCCGGAAACCACAAGGCATACGAATGGTGGCTCTAAATCTTTATTTTCAATAAAATTAGCACTTATATGTCCTTCTATATGATGAACTCCGATAAGAGGCTTTCCTGTGGCAAAAGAAATTGCTTTAGCCTCAGATACACCAACCAGCAAAGCGCCAACAAGGCCGGGGCCATATGTGACAGCAACTGCGTCTATATCTTTAAGTTCAAGACCAGCCTCTGAAAGGGCAGCACGAATACAGCCGTTCATTTTCTCAACGTGCTTTCTGGATGCAATCTCAGGAACAACTCCGCCATAAATGGTATGAAGAGCAATCTGCGAAGATATAATATTTGACAGAACCTCTCTGCCATTTCTGACTACTGCTGCCGCAGTTTCATCGCATGAGCTCTCAATAGCCAGTATTGTGACATTATCTCCTGATTCGGGATTAGCGTCAGATTTTTTGCTACTAAGCTTTTCAGTATCGCCGCAATCCTTTTTGACGCTATTATCTTTTCCCTCTTCACCCTTTATTGACATAAAGATGACGCCGTCATCCTCAACATTTTTATCTATTTTCATTCTTAACCCTCTTTAGGCTCCCAACCAAGAATTTTCCATCTTTTGTTGGCATCCTGTCTTAAAACAAAAGTATATATTATCGGTGTTCCGCCCGTTCCCTGTCGCAGATAGAAATAGCAATCAACGGTACAGGCATTTCTTCCATTAAGCTTTCCCTCAACATCAATTCGCTGAACCTGATAAACCGAAATGGAATAATCGTCGGATTTGCGCTGCTTAACTTCATCCTTTATTGATTTCTTAAAATTCGTCTGATTAGCAAGAAGCTCATCATCCAATATTCCTGCTAGAACCTCTATCATCTTATCCTGCTGTTCATCAGAATAATTTTCTTTATACAAGGTCTTCATTATTTTCCCATACAAATCCACTACCATCTTGGGATCTGCAGGATAACTCTTATCCAGATTAGTGGTAGTAATCTCATCAACAGTCGTAAGCTCATAGTTGTCACCATTACCAGCTTTCTTGTTTCTGGTAAGGATCATGTAAACTCCCAAAATAATAATAGCGCCCAAAACTACAAGAAGAATGGACTTTAAAATTGCAGACTTTGCACCGCCTTTTTCCATATGCCCCCATTTCCGCGCGCCTGCGCCCCATAAAAAAATACTATGTCTATTACCATGATTACTTACAAAGCCGTAACCACTACGTGGATTTAGTCTTCAAACCTTAGTTCAACGCTCCGTCCATCCTTGGCAGCGACAGTATTTGCAAAAATCTTCTTAGCATCCGGCAAATACTCCATTGGATTAACCAAAGATGGACTGTAGTGTGTCAGCCACATTTCTTTTACGCCTGCTTCACTGGCCATTCTGGCAGCTTCATAAAAAGTCATGTGCTTGTATTCTCTAGCCTTAGCCAGCTTATCCGGCTCGCCGTACATTCCTTCGCATATAAAAAGATCTGAATCAGCAGCATTTCTGACTATGCTGTCGGTAGGTCTGGTATCAGTAGTATAGGTAAGCTTTATTCCTTTTCTGGCATCCCCCAAAACCATTTCAGGCGTGATAAGCCTTCCGTCCTCGAGTTCAAAAGCCTGTCCCTTCTGAAGACCATTCCAGTATTTTTTATCTATTCCGGCAGCAATCGCCGCTTCTACGTTGAACTTCCCCTGTCTCTTGAGGCTCATAGAATAGCCATAGCAGGTAATATTATGATTAACCCTGAAAGCAGTAATGCTAAATCCAGGCATTCCATCAATTTCAAAAGACTCTTCATCGCCACCAAGTTCCTTAAACTTAATTTCAAAAGGAAGTTCCGGCGCAATAACTCTAAGTGCATTTACCACTCGTTCAAGACCTTTAGGTCCCACCATTAAAAGAGGCTCTGTCCTCTCGGCATTTCCCATAGTAAGAAGCATTCCAGGAAGGCCACTTATATGATCCGCATGATAATGTGTGAAACACATCACATCAATAGGCTTAGAACTTAAGCCCTTTTTCTTCATGGCTATCTGAGTAGCTTCTCCACAATCTATCAGAACGCACTTTCCATTGTATCTCACTAAAAGAGAAGTGAGTAAACGGTTCGGAAGCGGCATCATTCCACCGGTTCCAAGCAAACAAACATCTATCATAAATCCATAATTCCTTTATTTAAGTAAATAATCCCGTTCCGGTCTTTATTCCTGCACCTTTGAACGCTTCCAGTAAATGGCAGCATCTTCCTTGGGTTCATCATAAAATCCGGGTCTTTTCCCCTCGCATACAAAACCAAGTCTCTCATAGAGATTAATAGCATGAACATTACCTGCACGAACTTCCAACGTGTAATCCGATATTCCCAAGCCATTTCCGCGCTCAAGCAGCTGTTTCAACATCTTGTAGCCAATGCCTTCTCCTCTGCAGTCTCTTGCAACAGAAACGTTTGTAACCTCTCCTTCGCCGCTAATGTTTCTGACGCCGCACAATCCTACAACTCTACCAGCCTTCTCAGCAACAAGATATACGGTATCGTCTCTTGTCATTGCTTCAAGAAGCTGCTTTTCGTTCCAGGCTTCTTTTCCCAGATTATCCTTTTCGAGTCTTGCAGCCTCTTCACTGTCCTCTGCTGTCATAGGTCTGATTCTTACAAGTCCAGGTGCCTTTCTGGACTCTTTACGTCTGTTCTTAACATCCTCAGCTTCATCACTGGCACCTGATTTTTTCTCGCTGGCTTCTCTTTCTGCCTGTGATAATCTCAGATATTCCGGCGCAAATTCATCAGAAGAAATCATCCTGCCCTCTTTGGCGTACTGCATCGCAAGGGCAACAAGTGCTGCTCCGCTCTGACGATTCTGATGGAAAGGTGCAATACTATAAGGAACTTTAAGGAGTTCCTCTAATTTGTCATGATATGCAGGTACACCATCTCCAAGCAGCACAACCGGTTTTCCAATGGCATTTAACTTCTCCACAATGTCTTCAACTGAAGTTGCGAACTGTTCGTGTATCACCTGCATGTCAAAAGTTCGTTCATTACTCTTTCCCTCAGGTGTTCGTGGAATAAACGTATAAAGACCTGTGTAGACCTGATTTCTTTTGGCATCCATCAAAGGACAAATTATCTTCTCAACGCCATAAAGGTTATAGGCAATTGCATCAACTGTAGGAATGGGAATGATAGGCTTATCCAGCGCAAGCGCAAGGCCTTTTGCTGTCGCACTTCCGATTCTAAGACCGGTAAAAGAGCCTGGTCCCTTAGACACTGCAATTGCATCTATTGTCGACAGATCAAGATGAATCTTTTCACAGATATCCTGAAGCATCGGCATTAATATTTCTGAATGTGTGGTTTTATACTGGACTGAAAACTGAGATACTAAAAGATCACCGTCAGCCACAGCAACGGCTCCAACGAGCCCGGATGTATCTATACCTAATATTTTCATAATCTTATTTCTCTATTTCCTGATTGATATGATCACTTTTTTGTCATGGTTATAAGACGGTAATCAAAACCCTTTTCAAGATTTTTTTCAATGACTATTTCTGTGTAATGCTCCGGCAAGAGTTCTTCAATAAGATTTGCCCACTCAATAAAGCATATGCCGTTTCCGTAAAAATAGTCCTCATAACCTATCTCATCCATTTCACTTACATCGCCAATTCGATATACGTCAAAATGATAAAAAGGTATTCTTCCCTCATCATATACCTGAAGGATGGTAAAAGTCGGACTGCTGACAGGCCCGGTTATTCCAAGGCCTCTGGCAACTCCCTGTGTAAGAACAGTTTTGCCAACTCCAAGATCTCCGATCAGAGTGTACACCATGCCGGGCTGCGCATTTTCGCCGATTCTCTTTCCAATCTCAAAGGTTTCCTGCGCACTGAATGTCTCATGTTTAGTAACAATATCCATAAAGACCTCTTATTCTTTAACTTCATACAGCTATAATAAGCCGCATTCGTAATCATTCTTTCTCAAGTGTAGTATAACACAAAAGAGACACCACTTGGGTGTCTCTTTGTAAATACGGATATTTAATAACTAATTCAGAACTTTTTCAGTATTTTCATTGATCAAGCTTCTACTTTAGCTGCTTTTCTTGATGGGGCCATCTGATCAGCCTTAAGGATTGGACTCAGCTGCTTGTAAACAAGGAATGTAATAGCACTGTCTACTGCACCCTTAACAAAATTGAAAGGAGCTACTGCAAACAGGCAGAATGTTGTCACATTGGTAATAGCAGGGTTGATTGCTGCACCCATGCCAACAAATGCATCAATTCCGCTTCCAAACATGATTGCATAAGCAGGAAGAAGGAAAAAGGCATTAAGAAGTGCTCCGACAGCAGTGATGCAAAGTGTTCCTGCAAGGCAGCTGATAAGAGCCACGTTTCTTGTCTTTTTAAATCTGTAAATAATTGTTGCAGGAAGGATAAATGCTGCACCTACAACAAAGTTAGCTATTTCACCAACAAATCCTGAAGTTGTTCCCTGGATAAGGATGTTGAGTGCAACCTTGATAAACTCTATCATTACACCAACCATAGGGCCGGCTGCGAATCCACCAATAAGTGCAGGAATATCGCTGAAATCAAATTTGTAAAAAGATGGTGCAAATGGAAGTGGGAACTCGATAAGCATAAGCACGAATGAAATAGCTGAGAATACACCGATAATAGCTATTCTTCTGATACTAAAGAGTGCTTCGCTGTGTCCGGTAAGTTCCTTCTCTTTTTTGCTGGCCATTTTCTCAACCACAACAGTTATTGCAATTGCTGCTGCGATAAGCAGTACCAGAGCTGCAAAGGTTCCCCAGTTGTCCTTTACCATGTCAAATAGTGTCTTTGTTTCGTTCATTTCTTTCTCTCCTCTTTTCTATCCATCGGGTTGGATCATAAGGAAAAATGAAAAAAGCTCCAAGTCAACAAAGAGACCTGGGGCTACCACAAATAAAGATATTGCGCATTCTTCTCTCATCCAGACTATACTGTCGGTCTTGGAATTTCACCAAATCAGCCGCCTAAGCGGGTCGCGGACTATACCGCCGGTTGGGAATCACACCCTGCCCCGAAGAATCATATTTTTTATCTATGACTAATAATAGCTTGCGCACAATTCTTTGTCAAGAATTTTATTAACAGTTTTATAAAAGCAGTTTTATAAAAGCAACGTAAGTTTGACAATATATCTATGTAAAAATATAATTATTTTATCACGCAGTTCACTTATCATGAGCATTCAGGGAGTGTTGATGAAAAACATAGCTACCAACGAATTGCTGCCGGGAATGGTTCTGGCAACAGACGTAACAACACCAAATCTAAATAAAATAGCGATGAAGGGCACCATCATCAGCAGTAAAGATATCGCCAAGTTTGTTTTTTATTCGATAAAAGAAGTGGCAGTTGAAGACACAGAGGTTGATGATACTCTTTCCGAGCTCCCCCCCTCCGATGAACTAACTTCTTCCCAGCGGCTTAGACAAACACAGGAGTTCAAGACTTTCAAAAATGATTTTGAAATTTGCGCTCAGAAATATGAAGACGATATTAAACAGCTGATTGCCGGAAATGCTGAGGTTGACACTAACCTTATGCTTGAGCCAGTGTATGCGCTTTTAAAACAGGGCAGAACCACGTCAGATGTTTTCAGTATGCTCCACCTTCTTAGAAACTATGATGATGCGACCTATACCCACTGTATAAATGTTGCGCTTACAACAAACATTCTTGCTCAGTGGCTTAAATGGAGCGATGAAGAGATAAAGATTGCCACACTATCAGGTCTTTTCCATGATATTGGCAAGATTACAATTCCGGAGTCAATAATCACCAAACCCGGCAAGCTCACCGATGCTGAATACACCATTGTAAAGACTCATCCTCAGCGAGGATATGATGCATTAAAAGATCTGGACATCAGCTATCATGTCAAAAATGCTGCTCTGATGCACCACGAGCGCTTTGATGGCACCGGATATCCTTCAGGTCTGAGTGGACCACAGATTGACACCTATGCCAAAATGGTTGCCATTACTGATGTCTACGATGCAATGACAAGCGCAAGGCACTATAGACGTCCAATGTGTCCATTTGTTGTTATTTCAACTTTTGAAGAAGAAGCTTTTCGGAAATATGACCCGGAGATGGTAATGTGCTTCATCCAGAATATCGTCCACACGTACCTGCTTAGCACTGTTCGGTTAAACACCGGTGAAGTTGGTGAGATTGTCTTTATCAATAAAACTTATTTGTCAAAACCAACGATAAAGATTGACGATAATTACATTGATCTTAGTAAGTGTCCAGGAGTCTTCATCGAAGAAATACTGTAATCTATAACTAAAAACGCCTTGCCATCACTTAAGTGAAAGCAGGGCGTTAATTTTATGCATTCTTCAATTTGAATTTCTGAATCTCTTTATCATCATCGACCTTCTCGATAATAGCGCCAAGGTCTCTTAGTTTCTGATCAAAGTCTTCATAACCACGTTCGATATATTTGATATCTTCTATTGTTGAATAGCCTTCGGCAGTAAGTGCCGCAATTACAAGGGCTGCTCCGGCCCTAAGGTCAGGCGCTGAAACAACTGCTCCGGTGTATTTATCCACACCTTCAATAATCGCTGTACTACCTTCAACCTTGATGCTGGCACCCATTCTGGTCAGCTCATCAACATATTTGAACCTGTTCTCAAAAATACTCTCTGTAACAATACTGATTCCGCTGGCAAGTCCGAGGGCAACCGTAATCTGCGGCTGCATATCTGTCGGATATCCCGGATAAGGCAGAGTCTTCACATGGGTATTCTGTAATCTCCTTGTAGCAACTACCCTTACAGCATCGTCAGATTCATGTATCTGACAACCCATTTCTATAAGCTTGGCACTAATAGATTCCAAGTGCTTCGGAATAACATTTTTGATAGTGATATCACCTTTTGTTGCAGCAGCTGCAAGCATAAAGGTTCCTGCCTCAATCTGGTCAGGAATAATAGTATATTCAGTACCGTGAAGTCTTTCTACTCCCTTTATCCTGATAACATCAGTTCCTGCGCCCTTAATATTGGCTCCCATACTATTAAGGAAATTGGCAAAATCAACAACATGAGGCTCTTTAGCAGCATTCTCGATAATAGTCTTACCTTCAGCCATCGAAGCAGCCATCATGATATTGATGGTAGCACCTACACTCACTACATCAAGATATATATGGCTTCCTACCAGAGCCTGTGCACGAGCATCAATAATGCCATGCTCAATATTCACCTTAGCTCCAAGAGCAGTAAAACCTTTAATATGCTGATCTATTGGGCGAAGTCCTATGTTACATCCACTAGGTAAAACAACTCCAGCCTGCTTATACTTACCAAGAAGTGCACCTAAAAGGTAATAGGATGCACGAATCTTTTTTATATAATCTTCAATCGTATAATTGTGTATCTGTGAAGCATTTATCTTAACAGAATGTCTTCCGGTTCTCTCAACAAAAGCACCGGTACTGGCTATAGCCTGAAGCATTGCATTGGTATCTGACTCATCAGGCATATTATCTATATATACGGTCTCATCAGTCATTGTCGCAGCAGCCAAAATAGCCAACGCAGCGTTCTTGGCGCCACCGATTTCGACTTCTCCGACTAACGGATTACCGCCTTTTATTACATACTTTTCCATAAGCAACCTCTCTGTTGCATATTAACTAAATCATACTAGAACAAATTATATTTATACCACAAACATACATATTTGTAAAATATGTATATCATTTGTTCCAAAATACATACAACTTATTGATTCTGTTCCAGTCGTTTTATGACCAGAACAGACTTATAAGCTTTAATTCAAATAATTCAGAGGATTAACCTGCTTTCCACCCACAAGTATCTCAAAATGAAGGTGAGGTCCGGTTGAAACACCGGTGTTTCCTGAAAGCGCAATCTTTTGTCCCTGTGATACCTTCTGTCCTACTGACACAAGCACCTTGGACAAATGGCCATATCTGGTCTCTCTTCCATCAGGATGTCTTATATATACGCAATAACCATAACCACTTCCCCAACCGGCTCTTGTAACTGTTCCGCTTGAAGAAGCCATGACAGCAGTACCGACAGGAGTAGCCCAGTCAACGCCCTTATGATAAGTACTTGCCCCCTTCTTAGGAGCTTTTCTGGGACCAAAACCAGAAGTAAATCTTCCACCGGAAATTGGCTTAATATAAGTAGGAGGTACGATAGTTCCTCTTTCGACAATCTTAGGCACAGCCTGATATGTCACTTCTTCTTTTTCAATTTCACGGCCACTTTCGCCATCATCAACAAAGCTAACCAAAGCAACTACTTTTCTATGTCCGGCAGAAGGTTCCTGAATAACTTTTTTCTGAGTAGTGTACCAACTGTCATTATCAACATACTGAACCTCAGCTTCATAGTCTTCCTCATAGTACTGTTCGATTGTGTAAACTACAGAAAGCTCCGGTTCAGGTACTGTTACAATAATCTCATCTTCCGGTCTTATTCTGGTAAACTCATCTTCCAAAGATTCATTCATATTGATAAGATCAGCAACAGTAAGATCATATTGAAGCGCAATAGAGCTAAGTGTATCTCCGGATTTTACTTCATATATCTGATTTGTTTCTTTATTCTTGGTCACTTCGTCGATGGCCGCAGAAAGATCTGTAAGTTCTTCCTCAGGCAGATAGCTTTCCACGATTTCAACCTTGTCTCCAAAATCAATGCTCTTTAATCCAAGCTTATAATCAGAAAAGTCCTTATCATAAGCCAGAGGAGTAGC
>JAEEGL012047039.1_pt1 | contig 11721 bp, 10 predicted proteins | sample 9134231 | NCBI WGS metagenome assembly JAEEGL01 (sample SAMN16246548, study PRJNA631951) | gut metagenome | biome: gut microbiome; feature: rumen; material: fiber-attached | host: Bos | place: Iran: Karaj | collected 2018-10
CTGTCCTGTTATTCCAACGCGGATCATTCGTTTTCGCTCCAAGTAATCCAAAGTTTATTGTCGTATCGCCAGCTGTCCGAATATGCTTCCGGCAGAGTTTTGCCGGAGAAAACCAGCAGGATCGAGCCGGGGATGGATGCTTTGATGCAGTTCGCATACCCTTCCGGCACGCAGATGATCCGGCTTCCCTGTTCGCTCAGGTGGTATTTCTGTGCTTTCAGGTCAGGGGAAGGATGCTCCCAGTTGTCGATCTCAACAAGCCCGATCGTGAACGCGCCTTTCACGCAGTAGAACCACTTCTTCTCATGCTGATGTCCGTGCCATCCGCGGATCACAGACGCGTCCGGGTGGTGGATGAAATAGAACCGTTCGACGCCGGGGAATCGGAATGCGTTCAAGCTTGATATCTGCCCGCGCTCATCGCGGAAGATCTCTCCATCGATGATCTTAACATCCGCCATCGCCAAGTCCAAGATCCTGACGGATCAGTTTTAGTTTCTTCAGAAGTTCTTTCATCCCGGCTACGTCCAGACGGCGCGTGTTGTGCGAATGGTACGTGTCGACCTCGTTGATCCGTTCGGATCCTTCCTTAAAATATTTGTCATAGTTGAGGTCGCGCGTGTCGCACGGGATGCGGAAATAATTGCCCATGTCTTCCGATTTCGCCATTTCCTCGCGAGTCACCAGCGTTTCATACAGTTTTTCGCCGTGACGTGTGCCGATGATCTTGACCTCAGCATCAGAATTATAAAGCTCTTTCAGCGCAGTTGCGAGGGTGACAAGCGTGGCCGCCGGAGCCTTTTGAACAAATAGATCGCCGTTCATACCGTGCTGCCACGCGTAGATTACGAGGTCAACCGCATCGTCGAGCGTCATCATGAATCGCGTCATCTCAGGATTCGTGATCGTGATCGGTTTGCCGGCTTTGATCTGGTCGACCCACAGTGGAATCACAGACCCGCGCGAGCCCATCACGTTACCGTAACGTGTGCAGCAGATAGTCGTCGCAGCGTCCTGACCGAGGTTGCGCCCCTTCGCAATCGCTACCTTCTCCATCATCGCTTTGGAGATGCCCATCGCATTGATTGGGTAAGCAGCTTTATCGGTCGAAAGCACCACGATGTTCTTCACTCCGTGCGCAATCGCGGATTCCAGGACGTTGTTCGTGCCCAAAACGTTCGTCTGAACCGCTTCAAGGGGGAAAAACTCGCAGCTTGGCACCTGCTTCAACGCGGCTGCGGAAAAGATGTAATCGACGCCAGTCATTGCGCCGTCTATCGCCTGGCGATCGCGGATGTTGCCGATGTAGAATTTAACTTTTGGATTCTGAAGTTCATGTCGCATGTCGTCCTGCTTTTTCTCGTCTCGAGAGAAAATGCGAATTTCTTTAACATCGGAATTCAGGAAGCGACGCAGAACTGCGTTGCCGAACGACCCGGTACCTCCGGGGATTAACAGTGTTTTGTTCTTGAACATATAGTTTCTCCAAAATTAAGGAAAAGAATAAGGTTAAAAAAAGGGAAAATAAAGTCTAGCTGTCTATCAAATAATGGCGTCATCCGTGTATAGACATGTTATCATAAACAATTCTGGATGTAAAGTGTTCTAAAAGATACTTTTTTGATTTTATTCCATATTCGCCGATATTGTCATGAGTAATTATGTTTATAGTTTTCTTAAACAAATCTATGTTCGAGCTTTTGCACCACCATCCGAATCCACCATCAATGATTGTTCGCCCTATATCAGTAATTTCATCTGTACATGCCAAAACAGGCAAGCTGGCCTGCATATACGATAGCAAACGTGATGGATAATTTGGAATCGTGAAACGATAGTCAAGAAAAATAAGTCCAACATCACATGCTGGAATCATTTTTTCGTAATCGTCTTTCGGCATATTTTTCATTAACTTCACATTGTGTGCATCCATTTGATGGATGGCCCGTTCCAATGTGCTATATTCTGTGCCATCTCCAACGATCAGAAAATAGACTTTTTCATTTTCCTTTTGACTTTCAATAGCTTTTATTAAAAAAGGAATTCCCTGTGGTTTTCCAAGATTCCCGCCGTAAACTAGTATTAACTTATCCATCGGGATACTATATTTTTTCCTTTGCTCATTTTTTTGGCTTTCAGAGAGTGATAAATCTCTGTATTCAATACAATTTGGGCACAATTCAAGTTTTGTTTGGTCGACAGACGAATTATTCTCTATAATGTATCGGATATTTGCCGACGACATGCATCCGATTTTATCAGAAAGAGCATACAGTTTTTTTTCTTTTTTTCGAAAATAACGATATAAAGCACCTTTCAGTCCATTTTTTTTTAACATTCCAAGATCAATCGCATTCTGTGGAAAAATGTCTTTCAACATTAGATATGTTTTTGCATGATCGTGTTTTTTTACATATTCAATTGTTTTAACAAACGTAATTGGTGGCGTTGAATAGAGAAGCAGATCAAATTTTATTCCTCCAAAAAAACGTTTGATTGCATGCAGAAACAGATAATCAACAAGAATCGTTGAAACACCTTTTTCAAAAACATTTGTTTTTTGGATATTTAGTATTTTCAACTTCAAAAGCTTCCCATCTTCTGCAAGATATGTTTTGATTCCCATTCTTCTTTCTAAAGGAGATATACAGTAGACGAGATGTCCATCACGAATAAACTCTCTTAGCAAATCGCTATATATTTGATGTTCTTGAAAAGATCTTATATCACACAACGTAAGGAATAATACATTCATTGTTATAATCTCTGTTGCACATTACATTTTTTGATCTAGATTCTTCCCTTTTTCTTCATGATTGAAATTCGGGAGATATGCTTTTAAGACGGAAACGATTTCTTCTTTTGAAGTTGTTTTTTTTTGCAGAATATTATTCAAATTTGCCAAGAAGGAATCCAGTTCATCTTTCGGTTTTGGCTTTACGGAATCAATAACTCCGAGAGCCTTGAACCGTTCGAGGTCAAGATGCTCACCCGGAACATAAAACTCTTCATATCCTTTTTCGCCGGTTGTGTCTGACTTAAAATAATAGACTGGATACTCTTTGCTGTCCATCGGCATTTCTGCAGCGAATTTCCGGGCTTCTTCTTCGCTTGAGCAGTTCTTGGTCTCGTATCCCAATGCGTTAAGGAATTTGTCGGCGATTGAACTGAACGTCATCATCTGTTCTTCGCCGAGTTTTGGGAAAAAGATCTCGCGGTTGCGACCGAGCAGACATGCCAGCATGCAGATCTGTCCAGACTCCTCCGGCGAAACGAAGTATCGTTTCACATCGTTGGGAGAGGAAAGCGGCTGATGCTTCATCATGCGTTCGATGAATCCGGCAAGGAGACTGCCGTTTGAGAAAGCTACGTTTGCAAAACGCGCGGTCGTGACTTTGAACTTGTCGGAATATACCATTATCATGTCTTCCATCACGCGCTTACTTGCGCCCATAATATTCACGGGGTTTGCTGCTTTATCCGTGGAAACGCAGAAGAAGTGCTCCGGCGGGATCTCGGTCAGAAGGTCGAGGAGTTTGCGAGCTTTGAGAATGTTGTTTTCAAGCAGACCCTGCACGCTCCAGCGGTCTTTTTCGCTCCGGACGTGTTTATGCGCTGAGAAGTTGGCAACAATATCGAATCCGTGGTTTTGCCAGAATATTTTCTCAAAGATCGGATCGGCGAAATTCAGTGGATAAGTCTTATAATCCTCCGGAACATACATCCCGTAAGTTGAGCGCAAGTCACGGGTCAGCTCGGTCAACCCGTTTTCGCTGATGTCGACCACAACCAATTGCGAAGGACGGAACGGTAGGATCGCGCGGATATATGAGGAACCGATTGTCCCAGCGCCGCCGATTACGAGTACCTTTTTTCCTTTAACATACTTTTGCAGTTCTCTTCGATTGGAATCAATATCCGGTAAAAACATTGAGTCTTTTCGACCAGTAATGTTTTCATTGATAAAATACGAAACATTAAACATTCTTTATACCTCCATCCACTCTGGTTTAGGGGGAAGAAATTTGAACCATTTAAAAGGAAGTTGACTTTTTGGGAAAAAGATTACCCATGCCGTCAAGAAAATGATTTTTAAATCAATCCAAAGGTTCTTTTGTTGAAGATACCAAAGTTCAAGCGCGCCTTTGTAAGGAGCTATTTCTTTTGTATAGAAATCAATTGGATCAATCCCGGGTTTTGACATATAATACTCCTCATCCCGAAAGACGATGGATCCTATTCCTGTTATTCCTGGTACAGAATCATAAATATGCTCCTGAACATTTCGAGGGAAACGATAGTAATCTATTTCCATTTGTGGACGCGGACCAACGATGCTCATCGTCCCGTTAAGCACATTAAAAATCTGTGGCAATTCATTGATTTTTGTTTTTCGCAAAATTTTTCCGAAAGGAAGAACGCGCGGATCATTCCGTATGGTCAAACTCCCTGTTCCCATATTCGGCGAATTAAACAGCATCGTTGCAAATTTAATGATGTTGAATCTTTTGTTTTTATAGCCGACACGTTTTTGAAAATACCAGATATAATGCTCTCCTGTGCACCACAAAATAAGCATACATGGAACAAGGAACCAAGCCGTGCAGAGGAGAGCAAATAGAGCTATAAGCATATCAAATAAGCGTTTTAAGATACGATATACCATATTTTATCATTTCATTCCTTCTTTTGTGTATTCAATATAAAAATAATTGTTCGGGAGCTCTTTGAGAATCGTGAAATCGTTAATCTTTCGGTATGCGGCAAGTGCTTTTGTGTTATCCTTTGAAACTGTAGCAAATGTTCGGAAATTGTTTTTCCAACATATCCTTAATGCGATACAACACATCTGTTTTGCAATTCCACGCCCTTGGAATTCGTCTCCTACAAGAAATCCCACAAACGCTTTTCTATTTGCAAAAAAACGTATCATAAAATATCCGGCAATCTGATGATTGTCTTTGTCCTTTACAACAAATAGAAAAAACGAAGGATTCTTCCAAAGTTTGAGCAGCGTTTTTTCATCGAAAGCATGTGGCCTAAAAAAACGATAGGATTCCTCCGGCTGTTTATAGAAAAAAACAGACAAATCAGCTATATCTGTTTTTTGGGCCAAACAAACAACCAAATCCTTTTTTGTATAATCTTCACATATCTTTTTTGCTGTATCTGATATTTTATTTTTATATATAATTGAAATTATAAGTCCATTACACCACTCCGCAATGCTCCACAAAAAGGCAAGGTGATGTTTGATAAACAGAAGAAAGCGTATCATTATAGATACTTTCCCTCGGCTATATTGTTGTAATAGTCCGGAATAATTGCAGTGCTCGGGATGTTGACGACTCGGTCCTCCAGCCATTCAGCATTGCTCAAATCAGCACACTGGCACCCCTTGTACATGTCCAGCTTGTTGTTCAGGATCCAGATCGGACGAGTCATGACCTTATGGTCGTTCGTGTACGTAAGGAACTCGTCGCGTTCCTTCCGGCTGTCCAGGATGATTGCGTTCAGCCAGTAGTTGGAACGGGCGTCCTTCGGCTCCAGGTTGTATTTTAACCCGATGGACGCGAAGAATTCCGCGTACTTGGCCGCGAGTTCGCGTTTGATTTGAACGAACTTCTCCAGCTGTTCGATCTGGCCACACCCGAGGGCGGCTGCAAGATTCGTCAGGCGGTAGTTGTATGCCGTGTAGTCATGGCGATATTCCCAGCGGTGCGGGATTTTCGCCGTCGTCGTGATATGTTTCGCCAGTTTGGCTTTTTCCTCGTTGTCCGTAAGGATCATGCCGCCGCCGCCGGTCGTGATGATCTTGTTGCCGTTGAAGCTAATCGCACCGAACTGTCCGAATCGGCCCGTATGTTTCCCTTTGTAGAACGATCCCATGCTTTCCGCGGCGTCTTCAACAAGCGGGATGTTGAATTTTTCCGCAACCTCAGCAATCTTGTCGATTCTGCACGGGTGACCGAAGGTGTGCATCGGAACGACTGCCGCAAATCTCCGGCCCGTCTTGTTGTTGTAGCAAAAACCGTCAGCTTTTTTGAGGGAGTTTTCAGCAAGGAAAACCTCAAGTTTTTCCGGTGACATCCCCATGGTGTCACGGTCGACGTCAACAAAGACCTGATGCGCGTTGCAATAGCTGATCGCGTTGCAAGTCGCGATAAAGGAAACCGGCTGCGTGATGACTTCTTCATCAGGATGAACTCCGGCCAGCAACAGCGAAATGTGCAGTGCGCTGGTTCCATTAACTGCGGCAACAGCAAAATTTGCACCCGTGTAATCAGCGATTGCCTTTTCAAATTTACCAACGTATTCCCCTACACTCGACACATAGTTGGAATCCATTGCATCCAAGAGATATTTACGTTCATTGCCGCAAAAGCGCGGATCGTGGAGAATGATTGTTTTTTGGGGTTCAGAAAAGACGGTACGAACAAAATCGACACATTGTTTTAATAAGTATTTATTCAATGTTAAACTTCCTTTATTAACAGTTATTAATATTTGACTAGAAAATTATAAAGAATTATCTATTGAAAAGAAACTTTTAGATTATCAAAATATGCTTGACCGTTTTGGACATAAACACCGACTAAAAAATATTCGTTATTTTTTAAATGCTGGACTGAAATCGGAACCGAAATCTGGTATAATCTTTTGTCTGGTATTACAAAGAAAGCTAGTGGCTTAACATCCCATTTCCCATCATGGTATAAATCAATAAACAAACAAATTTGTGTTTCTTTCTCTCCCTTTGTCAGGATGGAATATTCATATTCACCGCTCTTAAAGGCTTGATTGAATATCAAATAGGACAAAGCATCTTTTCTGTTATTTTTAATTAGTGCGGAATACTTACCGGAAATGGCATTTGAGTCGGTACAATTATAATATGGGTGAAACCTTGTCTGTTCTGTAGCATTATGAAAATAGGCATTAACAGGAGTCCGAACAGAAGAGTCATTTTCAAAAAATAACTCATAATTGCCTATGTGGTCTTTCATTTTCTTAAAAGAGTGTTCAGGTGTATCCAGTAATTCCAAATCTCCGTTTTTGAGAACTCCACTTTCGGGAAATATTTCAGAATTCAAAGAAACGACATTGCACGGGATTATTGACTTGATGTAATACATACAATGCTTATTCTTCATATTCCTTTGATAAAAAAGAGAAAGAACCTGCTTAAAAATGATGTTCTTGTTTTTTGCTTTAATTCTCAATGAAGTGTTTTTTTTTATAATTATGTCGTAAAGTATAGTGGAGTTTACTGTTTGAAACCCCTCGGCAAAACTTGAAACATCCTTAATATCTTTATCATCGAAATACATTTTGACGGAATCATCCTTTTTTATATTTGGAAATATTCTTATTGCATCAGAATAATACATTTTTAGCTGACAATTATCTGTTGTTCTATGTGTTTGGTCTAAATAATCTCCAATTACGAACAGGTTTGTGTTGACTTGAGTCAAATAATAGTTTTTATATGCCCAAAAGACAAAAACAATTACAAGAATTCCTGTTGATATAATTCTCTTGTTTGTGATAATGGATATTTTTTCCAGAAAGCATGAAGCAAAAAAACAAAATGGAAAAATCAGAGAGGAATAATATCTGGATGAAATATTACCAAAAGGCAATCTCCACGTTATCATAAATAAGACAGTAAATGTTGCAACATAAAAATTGAGAGACTTATTCTTTTTTGCTGCTAAAAAACAAATCCCTCCCACTCCTAAAAAGAAAATAAACTCATTGACATTCTTTATCATTGTTTTAATGTTTTAAGAACGACCTATGAAATATAAGACAAATTGGAACAAAAACATTTATCTTCCTTTATCTCTATGTGAAAAGCGTTTTTATTAATGCTGATTCTGGTTATTTAGGAAGATGTCCTTAAATTCACACGGGACATGAAATAATTCTGCCATATCAAGTACATTAGGGTCTGTCTGCGAGGTAAACATCCCTCCGGCCGCAGTAAAGGTTAATTCACCGAAGATCGGCCCCGTATCTGCCTGATAAAAATCACATCTCACAAATGGGAATGGAGACGAAAGCCTTTTTGCATATGATAACATTTCTTTGAGGTTAATGGGTTTGGGCGGGAAAGTATCTTTGTTTTTCCCCTTTATGTCAAGACTTGGTGAATACGCTGGTGACAAAAACACCCAGTCTGGCGACATAAACAATTCTTTCATTTCGGAGTCTCGGTCCCAAACACATAAGATAGCCTTAGGCTCACCGTTAAAGCAATAAATCTTATAATCTGTCGGTTGTTTTGCACCATTTGCGCCTTCTATATATTTTTCAATAATGATACGTCTTTTTGTTGCTTTATTCTGCATTTCTGCATATAGCAGATAACGATGTTCCTTCCACCATTTCTTCAATTTTCTTTTGGCGCTATCGACATCAAATAACTTCTTGTTGGAACAGATAATATAGTATCCGCATCCATCGTTGATTTTTACTACAAATTTATCAGGAAGCACATCCCACTTAATGTCATCTACACAATCATATACAGCTAATAGATCATTGGCGATTTCGTCACATTTTTTATACTTCAGATAATCACGAACCAAGTATTTGTCTGAACAGATTCTAAAAATAGAATATTTATTAACAATATTAATTTTATACCAACTACATTTTTCAATAAATGTTTTAGGGTGACGAACATTCAGACATTTTCCATAGCAGTACAGGTGACGCAACTTACAGTTAAGTAAGGGTGAAATTAAGGAGATAAGACAAAATGATTCATTAATAGCAGCGCGAATCATAGTCATCAAATAAGATGACCCAAAACTCTGTACGATAGTTGATCTCAACGACATTTTAATTTCTCTTTATTTTTAAGCAAAGCAATGCGATTACCATGAAATAAACAGCATAGATCAGACAAAAAAGGTAATTCATGAAACGTAAAAAATCAAAAACATCATGTCTCTGATATCGGCAAATAATAAAGACTGTCGCACTTGCGATTAAATATAAAAATTGTAGAGCAAGTGCAATAAATTGTTTGTTGACTATGATTGTAGCATTTGAAAAAGAATTAGATAACAATCTTATTCCGTACATCGGAGCTAAAATCTGGACGAACACCCCTACATCTTTCCACCTGCTTCCTAAGAAAAAGGTGAAGAATGACGGCGCAAACAATTTGAAAGCAATGACCATGATTAATGAAATGATTGAGACAGGGACAAGCATTTTAAGGAATGTTCGTCTCATCGTTTTTTTCTGATGGTATTCTACTGCAGCATTTTTTAAAAACATTCGACTGATATTTGCACTGATAATAATAAGTGGGAGCCCTAATAGTCTATAGGAGTAGCTGTATATTCCCAAGATACTTTTTCCATATAGTTGACTGAGAAAAATGTTGACGATCGAATAAGAAACGCATGCTATAACACATGCTGGGGTTGAAAACAATGCCTGACGTTTATATTCATTCAGTATTTCAAATCGCTCTTTGAGTGACAATAGTTCCTGTTTTCTTAGTTCTTTAATCTGCTTGGGCCTTGAAGCAACAAAGATATAAGAGAGATATCCCCCCAGTCGTCCTAGTATTAATCCTAATACACCAAATGAATGAAATAACCCCAATAATGTAGAAAGCGAATTATGTACGAGTCCTTGAGAAAATGATGATAAAGCGATATTTTTATAGTTTTTGTTCCTATTATTTACTGCCGTTAGAATCAGTATTATACTACCGCACACTAAGGCAGGGAAAACCATTGCTCCCATCCAAGTCTTATTCAATGGCAATTGCCCTGAGAGCAAAAGATACAAAGAATATGTAAAGGTGATTATACAGGAAAGAAGCAATGAAATCTTAAGACAGGAATGTGCTATGCTCCTGATTCGATTATCTTTTTTTTCTGAAACGATAATGAGATCATATCTTAAGCAAATAGAACTTTCAAACATTCCAACCGCAGTAAGAATTAATGTATAGGTCCCCATTTGTTCTTCTGTGTAAATTCTCGACAAAATCGGCGCAAAAACAATTGCCAGACCTTGACCCAACATTGACCCTATAGCTAGGGTTAGAAAATCCAGTCCCTCTCTGGGGGGAATCGGGAGCTTAACTTTGCGACACATATGTTTGTTTTGTCATATAAAGCAGACTAGTCATCTCAAAAGAAAATAACTACGGCAATAAATTTGCTTTGCTTAAATATTTATTGAAATACTGTTTGTGGTGCAACGCTGTTGTCTTTGTTGTTTTTTGGAAATAGATTAATCAAAGCAACAATTAATAAAATGCCAACAAATGTGTTAATATACTGCAGAGCATATTGTACACCAGGTCTGAAAGATACAACGAACATAAAAACATAATTACAAAATATTGCCTCAGAATACTTGATTTGCTTGATAAAACGCAGGAAATACCCTATAAAAAAAGCAAATGGAATAATTAAAATGAAAGCAAACACAGGTCCATAAACCATTATGCCATCACCTACGACTGAGAGCAATCGCCCAGCGTAGCCACTTTCATTTCCCCAGTGTCCATCCCAGTAGTAGTATGTGAAAACTCTATAAATTAGACAAGTGTAGGAATCAATATATGGAACTGCAAAAATAGCCTTTGGTATGGGCAAAGTAAACAACCAAATCCAAAAGACAAGTGGATCATAGGCTCTTTCGTTATAAAGTGATTCAGCAAGTGGGTAGTGAGATGGATAAGAAAACTCGGAGTCAGCAAAATAACCAACTGAATCTAAGAGTTTAACATCTGTTATACTAATATTATTTCCACCTCTCCAACTTTCCAATAAAAAATATAAGACTATTGATAAGACCGAAACAAAAGAAATAACAATAAGCAATCTTTGTTTTCGTACTTTGTTATGTTCTGTTGAAAAGTAATAAAAACACAAAACAAGCAGTGTTTTGATAATTGCTAATCTTCCGATTGAAGCTTGACCCATTAAATACTGAACATATAGATCGAACAATAAGAACAAAGCAATTTTCTTTCTATTTGTTCCCATACTATAGTATAGCAAACAAAATGGATACAAAAGGGCTAATGCTGAAGAAATAGATTTCCCAATCGGGGTTGCAACACTAGCTCTTGCTGCTTCAAGTGTATTGCTATAGATAAAATTTGGAGCAGAAAAAATATATTTGAAGTTAAAGTTTGGGTATACTAGCCAGCAGAAACAAAGAAAAATGTAACAATAAGCTAAATATTTAAGAGACATTTGACTGTTTTGCAATACATAATCACAATATCCTCCATAATTCACTCCGTCCTTATTTATACGATTTCTTGATGTTTTCCCAAATTTATCTCCTATGACATAACAAATATTAAAGACAGCGACACAGGATAAGTATGTTAGATAGTATTTTGTTTCAAGTTTATAGGAGAAAATGCCCCAGCCGCTATAAAGAAACAATGTTATATTAAATAACAATAATGCCACATCGTATTTTTTTCTTAAAAGAAAAGAAGTGCAAATTTTATATATTATAATTTGTGTAACAACAACTAAATAAATCATTTCTTACAAGCGGGACTTTTTAGTTCGACAAAAGATTGTATATTTTAATCAGTCTTTCCTCAAAACTTTCCCAGGAAAGCTCTTCTTTTGCCTTTATAACATTATCTTTAAGATGGAGATACAATTCTTTATTTAAAAAAAGAGTGTTGGCTGCATCTGCAATCGCTTTGGGGTTGAC
>JAEEGL012103687.1_pt1 | contig 11721 bp, 8 predicted proteins | sample 9134231 | NCBI WGS metagenome assembly JAEEGL01 (sample SAMN16246548, study PRJNA631951) | gut metagenome | biome: gut microbiome; feature: rumen; material: fiber-attached | host: Bos | place: Iran: Karaj | collected 2018-10
AACGTCAAGGTTTCACGCCACATCCGGAAGATGGATATCTCCGAGAACGGTGTGCTTTGTGTGTTCACGGAAGCTGATGACGCTGCATACATCTCCTTTTTTGACCGTTTTGGTACCAAAACACAGGCGGAAGTGAAGACGCTGATCTCGGCGACTGGCTATCCCATGGACATCGCCGTATCTCCGGACGGAAGCAAGCTGATCGCAGTATATTACTCGACTGAGAACGGGATCGGCGAGAGCCGCCTCGTATGTTATGACTTTGAGAATGAGAAGAGTACGGACAATTATATTGCCGCCTCTTTTGACGATTATGATGAAAGCGACACGCTGCTTGTCGATGCGGATTTCTTCACTGCCGGAGAGGCGTATGTGGTCGGAGATCATTCGGTCACGTTTCTGAAGAGCGACAAAAAGGAAATCAGAAGGACTGTCGTGGAGATCGGAGACCGCGTGCTTTCGGTATTTCGCGCAGGCAGCCGTCTGGGAGTGATACGCGAGGAGAACGGCGCAAATGTCTGCATGCTCTACGACCGCACCGGTAAGGAAGGGCGGCTTTTTGAAGCCCCGGAATCCTTCGACCGGATCCTCGCGGACAATCAGCTGGTCTGGTTTTTTGACCGTCAGAACGTGCAGATCAACAACGTGACGGGCGAATTGCGCTATCAGGGGCAGTTGTCCGAAATGCCGATTTCTGTCTGCCTGGCGGGCAGGAAGTCTTTGATTCTGAACACCGGCGCAGAACTTCTGCGTCTGACATACAAATAATAATTCAAATAAGTATCTAAGGAGAAACATCATGCTGAAAAAGGATGAAATGTCCATCAACGCGATCCGTGTGCTTTCTGCAGACGCCATCCAAAAGGCAAAGTCAGGACACCCTGGTCTGCCGCTGGGTTCGGCTGCTGCGGCATATGAGCTGTGGGCAAGGCACATGAACCACAACCCAAAGGACCCGAAGTGGGCAAACCGGGACCGGTTCGTGCTTTCCGGCGGCCACGGCTCGATGCTGCTGTATTCCCTGCTGCATCTGTACGGCTATGAAGGGGTCACTCTGGAGGAGATCAAACAGTTCAGACAGTACGGCTCTCTGACTCCGGGGCATCCGGAATATGGTCATACAGCCGGTGTCGAGGCTTCCACAGGCCCGCTTGGCGCAGGCATGGGCATGGCTGTCGGTATGGCGATGGCGGAAGCTCATTTGGCTGCGGTGTTCAACAAACCCGGCTACCCGATCGTCGATCATTATACCTTTGCTCTCGGCGGCGATGGCTGCATGATGGAAGGCATTTCCTCGGAAGCCTTCTCTTTGGCCGGATCGCTGGGCCTGGGCAAACTGATCATCCTGTATGATTCGAACGGCATCACGATCGAGGGCTCGACGGATCTGGCGTTCACCGAGAACGTTCAGGAGCGCATGCGCGCGTTCGGATTCCAAACGCTGGAAGTCGGGGACGGCAACGACATCGAGGCGATCGGCCTTGCAATCGAAGCCGCGAAAAAAGATCTTTCCCGTCCGTCGTTTATTACGATCCACACACAGATCGGCTATGGCTGCCCGAAGAAGATGGGCACGCCGTCCGCGCACGGCGAGCCGCTTGGTGACGAGAACATTCTGGAAATGAAGCAGTTTTTGAACTGGCCGTCCACGGAGCCGTTCTATGTTCCGGAGGAGGTCTACGAAAACTACCGCGACCTCGGAAAAGCGCATGCGAAGGTCGAGGAAGAATGGCAGAAACTGTTCGATGCTTATTGTGCTGAATTTCCGGAGATGAAAGAGAAATGGGATTTCTGGCATGACAGGAAGAATGTCGGCAAGGCCATTGACAATGAGGAATTCTGGAAAGGCGCCGAGGGCGATGCCGCGACGCGTAATCTTTCCGGCGCGACCCTGAATCGGGCGAAGGACATGCTGCCGCAGCTGTTCGGCGGCTCCGCCGATCTTGCGCCTTCGAACAAGTCCCGTATGAGCGATACGCCGGACTTCTCGAAGGACAATTACGCAGGCCGCAACATGCACTTCGGCATCCGCGAAATCGCGATGGCGGCGATCGAGAACGGTCTGGCGCTGCACGGCGGCCTGATCCCGTACTGCGCGACATTCTTCGTTTTCTCGGATTACACGAAGCCGATGGTACGTCTGGCTTCCATCATGGGACTCCCGACCATCTATATTTTCTCGCACGATTCGATCGGCGTCGGTGAAGACGGTCCGACGCATGAGCCTGTTGAGCAGACGGCCATGCTCCGCGCCCTGCCGAATTTCAGGCTTTTCCGCCCCGCGGACGCAAACGAGACGAACGCGGCCTGGTTTGCGGCGCTGACTTCCGAGCATACGCCGACCGCCATCGCATCGACACGCCAGAATCTGCCGCAGATCGAAGGAACCTCCCGTGAAGCGCTGAAAGGCGGTTACATCGTGCAGGATTCCGAGAAGGAAGTCCCGGACGTGATCCTGATCGCTTCCGGATCTGAGCTGCAGCTTGCTGTAGGCGCGAAGGCAGAACTTCAAAAGGAAGGTATTGACGCGCGTGTCGTGTCGATGCCCTGCATGGATCTGTTCGAAGAGCAGGATGAGGCTTATAAGGAAGCCGTTTTGCCGAAGAAGGTGCGCGCCCGCGTAGCCGTGGAAGCGCTGACGACCTTCGGCTGGGACCGCTATGTCGGCCTGGACGGCAAGGTCATCGGCATGCACGGCTTCGGCCAGTCCGGCCCTTACAAGTTCCTGTTCCCGCATTACGGCTTCACCGTGGAGAAGGTCGTTGAGGCGGCGAAGGAAGTGCTGTAAAGCAACTTGTATTTTAAAAAGTTTATGGTATGATAAACATAACCTAAGCAATAAAGGGGGTCATTCAAATGCCATTAGTTACCAGTACTGAAATGTTCAGGAAAGCTTATGACGGCGGATACGCCATCGGCGCTTTCAACGTCAATAACATGGAGATCGTCCAGGGCATCACGGCTGCCGCGAACGATCTTCGCGCTCCGGTGATCCTGCAGGCTTCCGCAGGCGCCCGCAAGTATGCGAATTCCGTCTATCTTGTCAAACTTGTCGAAGCTGCCTGCGAACTCTATCCGGAACTGCCGATCGTCCTGCATCTGGATCACGGTCCGGATTTCGCGACCTGCAAGTCCTGCGTCGATTCCGGCTTCACGTCGGTCATGATCGACTATTCGAGCAAGCCGTTCGAGGAGAACATAGAGGTCTCCAGAGCCGTTGCAGAGTACGCGCATGCGCACGGCGCCGTCGTTGAGGCGGAGCTTGGCACGCTGGCAGGCATCGAGGACGATGTCAATGTCGCCAACGACAAGGCGATGTACACGGATCCGGCCCAGGTCGAGGAATTCGTGAGCCGCACCGGCGTCGATTCGCTTGCGATCGCAATCGGCACTTCTCACGGTGCATACAAGTTCAAACCGGGCACGAACCCGCAGCTTCGCTTTGATGTCCTTGAGGAAGTCACGAAGCGGCTTCCGGGCTTCCCGATCGTCCTGCACGGCGCCTCGTCCGTTCCGCAGGAATACGTGAAGATCATCAACGAGAACGGCGGCGCGCTGAAGGATGCAATCGGCGTTCCTGAAGATCAGCTGCGCCAGGCAGCCCGTTCCGCAGTCTGCAAGATCAATATCGACTCCGATCTGCGTCTGGGCATGACAGCGGGAATCCGCAAGCATCTGCTGGAGCATCCGGATCATTTCGATCCGCGCCAGTATCTGACGGACGGCCGCACGAACGTTTACGACATCGTTCGCCACAAGATCGTCGACGTATTGGGCTGCGACAACAAGTTCTAAGTCTGATTACAGTCAGCAGCACAAGGCCGGCAGGGGCTCCTGCCGGCCTTTTCGCGTCTTTTCATAAATGATGACGCCGGCGGATCTGCACAAAGGTCCTGAAACCGCGAAAAATGCGTTTCCCATCGTCCGTACCGCTTGAAAAGAAGCGGATGTTGTGTTATTATGACTCTAATGGGATGGTTCACGGGCCGCGTGAGCCGTCGTTTGATGAAAGTGAGGATAAACATGAACGTTTATAAGACAGAGGACATCCGAAACATTGTACTGTTGGGACACGGAAGTTCCGGCAAGACGACTTTGGCTGAAGGCATTGCCCTCCTCGGCGGTCTCGTGACCCGTATGGGCACCGTCGGAAGCGGCAACACAATCAGCGATTTTGATAAGGAAGAGCAGAAGAGAGGCTTTTCACTGTCTGCATCCGTGATCCCGGTCGAATGGAACGGCAAGAAACTGAATTTCATTGACACTCCCGGCTATTTCGATTTCGTCGGTGAAGTCGAGGAAGGCATTTCCGCGGCGGACGGCGCGATCATCGTCGTGAACGGCAAGGACGGCGTGCAGACCGGCACGGTCAGAGCCTGGGAACTTTGCGAGAAATATAACGTGCCGCGCATGATCTTCATCACGGCCATGGACCTGGCGGATGCGAATTATTCGCGCGTTATCGGACAGCTCGAGGAGCGCTTCGGCCACTCGATCGCACCGATGATCGTTCCGATCCGCGAAGGCGAGAAACTGGTGGGCTATGTCAACGTCATCAAGAATGCGGGCCGCCGTTACCTGACTGCCGGCAAGCATGAAGACATGCCTGTTCCGGATGCGATCAAGGGCGATATCCAGGCCGCGCACGACGCGCTGATGGAATCCGTCGCCGAAACGTCTGAAGAGCTCATGGAGCGCTTCTTTGAAGGTGAAGAGTTTACGGCAGAAGAAGTCGTCGACGCGCTGAGCCACAGCGTGGCGTCCTGCGAGATCGTCCCGGCCTACATGGGCTGCGGCCAGACGGCGCACGGCATCTTCATGCTGTTGAATGATATCTGCAATTATTTCAAGGCTCCGGCAGTCTCCGACGCCGCAGGAAAATCCTGCTACGTCTGGAAGACGATGGTGGATCCGTTCATCGGCAAGTATTCCCTGATCAAGGTGAAATCCGGCGCGCTGAACACGGACGATACCCTGATCAATTCACGCACGTCGAACACCGAGCGCATCGGCAAGCTTTATGTTCTGCAGGGCAATAAGACGATCGAAGTCCCGACGCTGAATGCCGGCGACATCGGCGCGCTTGCAAAGCTGGACGATGCGAAGACCGGCGACACGATGGCTGAGAAGGGCCTTGATGTCGTATATCCGGTGCCGGAATTCACGAAGCCTTACACGTACATGCGCTACATCGTCCCGAACAAGGGCGAGGACGACAAGGTCTCGGCCGCGCTGAACCGTCTTGCGGCGGAAGACGTCACGCTGAAACTCGTCAACGACTCGGCGAACAGCCAGATGCTGATCTACGCGGTCGGCGATCAGGCGCTCGACATCGTCAAATCCAAGCTTCAGAGCCGCTACAAGGTCGACATCCTTTTAGAGGAACCGCGTGTCGCGTTCAAGGAGACGATCACGAAGGAATCCGACGTTCAGGGCAAGCACAAGAAACAGTCCGGCGGCCATGGCCAGTACGGCGACGTTCGCATGCGCTTCTCGCCCTCGGGCGACAATGAGACGCCGTATATCTTCGAAGAGCAGGTCGTCGGCGGATCCGTTCCGCGCAACTACTTCCCTGCAGTCGACAAGGGCTTGTCCGAATGTGTCGTCGCAGGACCGCTCGCAGGATATCCGGTCGTCGGCGTCAAGGCCGTATTGTACGACGGTTCCTACCATCCGGTCGACTCTTCCGAGCAGGCGTTTAAGACGGCAACGTCACTTGCCTTCAAGGACGGCTTCATGAAGGCCGGTCCGGTCCTTCTGGAGCCGATCATGAACCTGAAGGTCACCGTCCCGAACGACTTCACGGGTGATGTCATGGGCGATCTGAACAAGCGCCGCGGCCGCGTGCTCGGCATGAACCCGATCGCGGGAGGAAAGCAGGTCATCGTGGCGGAAGTTCCGGAGATGGAGCTTTTCGGCTACTGCACGGTGCTCCGTTCCATGACGGGCGGCATCGGTGCGTACGAAGTCAACTTCGATCACTATGAGCAGGCGCCGCGCGACATCCAGGAGAAGGAAGTCGCGAAGAAAGCGAAAGAAGAGGAATAAGTCCTTTTTGCCTGTAATGTTTAGGCGGGCTCTTGTATGTCAGGGCCCGCCTTTTCAATGAAATGCACGGCAGAGCTGAGTCTCTGCAGATCGGTGAGGTAGCAACATGGATAAAGTTCTGGTTGGCGTGGACGTCGGCGGCACGACCGTCAAACTCGGTGTCTTCCCATGGGAAGGCCCCTGCATGGATGTGTCTGAGATCCCGACGCCGCATACAGGCAGGCAGGAAGATCTGTGGGACGCGGTCGCTGAAGGCATCCGCGCGCGTCTTGCGTTCCTGCACATCGACGGGCACCGTCTGGCGGCCGTCGGCATAGCGGTCCCGGGCCCCGTGGATGCGGACGGCTTTGTGCCGTGGCTCGTGAACATCGGCATCGGCGCCTGCTATCCGGCTAAGGAGATCGAGGAGCGCCTGCGCGTGCCCGCGGTCAGCGCGAACGACGCTAACGCGGCAGCGCTCGGCGAAGCCGTCTACGGCGCGGGCAGGGGCCATCGCAACATCGCGATGCTGACGCTCGGCACGGGCGTCGGCGGCGGCATCATCATTGACGGCAAGATCGTTTCGGGTGCGCACGGCTGCGGCGCGGAGATCGGCCATTTCGTGGTAAATCCGGACGAGGAGGAAGCCTGCAACTGCGGAAACCACGGATGCCTTGAGCAGTATGCATCGGCGACCGGCATGGTCCGCAGCGTGAAGCGCTTCCTGGCATCCGAAGACACGCCGTCCGTGCTTCGCAAACTTCCGCCGGAGCAGATCTCATCGCGCAGTATCGCGGACGCGGCAAAGGCGGAAGACCCGATTGCGCTGAAGGCGTTCGACGTCTACGGAAAATATCTCGGCCTCGGCATCAGCCACCTCGTGCTGACGACCGACCCCGAGCTCATCATCATCGGCGGCGGCGTCTCGAATGCCGGACAGATCCTGATCGACACGGTCGATCCTTACGTGGACCGCTATACGCACATCGCAAAATCACGCGCAGAGATCGTTCTCGCGACGCTTGGAAACGATGCCGGCGTCAGCGGCTGCGCCGCCATGGCGAAGCAGCTTTTCGGAGTCCGCACATGAAGCCTGTGACCGGAACGAAGATCGCGCAAGACCTGAAGGGGCGGGTTGCCGTCCTGACGTACGGAACGCTCGATTCGACGAACAGCGAAGCACGCCGCTACATCGGCGCGGGACTGCTCGGGGCAGCGCTGTTCATTTCCGACGAACAGACAAAAGGGCGCGGCCGGCTTGGCCGCAGCTTCTATTCGCCGAAGGACTCCGGCGTTTACATGACGCTTGCGTATCCCATTAAAGCGGCATATGGAAAAGCGCTTCGCGTAACGGCGAAGGCGGCCGTTTCCTGCCTTCGCGGGATACGGGACGTGCTTCATGCGGACGTGTCAGTCAAATGGGTGAACGACCTGTATTTCGGCAGCCGGAAGGCTGCCGGGATCCTGGTAGAGTCGGTGCCCGGCGATACGGGCGTCGACTGGGTCGTCATCGGCATCGGCATCAATCTCGGAAACGCGGCGTTTCCGCAGGAACTGCGGGAGACCGCGGTGTCCTTAAAGGCCGCTGAATGCGACCGGAACGAGCTCATCACGGCGATCGTATCGGATCTGCTGTGGGAGCTGAAGCACATTGACGATTTGAGCTATCTTGATGATTACCGGGCATATTCCAACGTGCTCGGCGAAAACATTCTGTTCGGCCGAGCGCCGGACATGGAAGAAGGACGGGCAGTCGCGATCGATGACGAAGGCGCTCTGGTTGTGGAGAAAAGCGACGGAACGCGCTTGACGCTGTCGTCCGGCGAGATCTCGGTAAGGAAAAAGCATGAAGGACCTGATCATACCTGAACATTACGACCCGCGTCTGTCGGTCCGCGAGACCCAGGCCGCGATCAAGTACATCCGCGACACGTTTCAGAAGGAATTCGGCCGGGAAATGAATCTGGAGCGGATCTCCGCGCCGCTGTTCGTCGAGAAGAAGAGCGGTCTGAACGATAATCTGAACGGTGTCGAGCGCCCGGTCGGCTTCGACATGAGGGATCTGCCGGGAGAAGAGATCGAGATCGTGCAGTCGCTTGCGAAATGGAAGCGGCTGGCGCTTCGTGAATACGGCTTCGGTCCCGGCGAGGGCATTTACACGAACATGAACGCGATCCGCCGCGACGAGGAAGTGGACAATCTGCACTCGGTCTACGTGGATCAGTGGGACTGGGAAAAGGTCATCCGGAAGGAAGAGCGGACCGAGGAGGTTTTGAAGGATACGGTCCGGACGATCTTCAAGGTCATCAAGCACATGCAGCACGAGGTCTGGTACAAGTATCCCCAGGCCTATAAGAAACTGCCTTCGAGCATCACGTTCGTGACGACGGAGGAACTGCTGCAGCGTTATCCCGACAAGACACCGAAGGAACGTGAGAATCTGATCACGAAGGAATACGGCTGCGTGTTCCTGATGCGCATCGGAGACAAACTGTCTGACGGGAAGCCGCACGACGGACGCGCGCCGGACTATGACGACTGGCAGTTAAACGGGGACATCCTGTTCTGGTACGAACTGCTTGACTGCGCACTGGAGATCTCCTCAATGGGCATCCGCGTCGACGAGAGATCGCTTCGGGAACAACTGAAGAAGGCAGGATGCGAGGAGCGCGCCGGACTGCCTTATCACAAAGCCCTATTAAACGGTGAGCTTCCGTATTCCATCGGCGGCGGCATCGGACAGTCACGGCTGTGCATGCTGCTTTTGGACCGTGCCCATGTGGGCGAGGTGCAGGCCTCGATATGGCCGGAAGAAATGAGAAAGAAATGCAGGGAGAATAACATCTTCCTGTTGTAAACATAAGAAGATATCGGGCCTCTGCATATGCAGGGCAGAACCTGATATCGGAAAATACATCAAATATGTACCTTGTTTTGACAACGGAAGGACGAGGCGGACATGGGACTGCTGGACTTTATCGACAATTCTCCGACAGCCTATCAGGCTGTGGAGAACATTAAAGAGGAACTGCTTCAGAACGGCGCAACCGTGCTTTCGGAAGATGAGAAATGGAACGTTGAACGCGGCAGGACCTACGTCGTGACGCGAAACGGAAGCGCGCTCGTTTCGTTCTGCATTCCTGAAAACGCTCAGGACGTCAGAGTCTTTGCAGCTCACGCCGATTCCCCTTCCTTTAAGCTGAAGGAGAACCCGGAGATCGTTGTCGAAGAAAAATATGTCAAGCTGAACATTGAAGCGTACGGCGGCATGCTGATGGCGACCTGGTTCGACCGGCCGCTGTCGGTCGCGGGCCGTGTCATCGTGAAGGAGCACGGACATTTCGTGCAGAAACTTGTGAACATTGACCGGGATATCCTGATCATTCCGAGCGTCTGCATCCATATGAACCGGGAAGCAAACAACGGATACAAGTACAACGTCCAGACAGACCTTCTGCCGTTATTCGGCGTGCAGGATGAAGGAAAGGTCGAACGCGGCGCGTTCATGAAGATCGTTGCCGAAAACGCAGGCGTGCAGCCCGAAGACATCCTCGGGCAGGATCTGTTTCTGTATGTCAGGGAGAAGGGGCGTGTCTGGGGGGCTAAAGACGAGTTCATCTCAGCGCCTCACATCGATGATCTGGAATGCGCCTATGCCGGCCTTCAGGGCTTTCTGAACGGCCGGAAAGAAAAGCACATCGCCGTGCTTTCGGTCTTTGACAATGAAGAAGTCGGCTCGCGCTCGATCCAGGGCGCGGGCTCCACGTTCCTAAAGGACGTGCTGGAACGGATCGGCGTCACGAAGGAAATGATCTCGAAGTCTCTGATGTTTTCGGCGGACAACGGACACGCCCTTCATCCGAACCATCCGGAACTGACGGATCCGACGAACCGTCCCGTCTTAAACGGCGGCGTGCTTTTGAAATACGCGGCACGCTTAAGCTACGCGACGGACGGTCTTGCGGCAGCGTTCTTCAAGGATATCTGCCAAAAGGCAGGCGTGCCTTACCAGGTCTTTTTCAACCGGTCCGACATCCAGGGAGGCGGGACACTCGGCGCGATCTCGACTTCACAGGTGCCTTTTTTGACTGCGGACATCGGTCTGGCGCAGCTTTCGATGCATTCGGCTTATGAAACAGCCGGGGCGAGGGATTTCGATTACATGGTCAGAGCCGCAGGGGAACTGTTCTCATGAATGACGTCCGTTTCATCCTTTTCGACATGGACGGGACGCTGATCAACTCGGAACCACAGCATTACAGGGCCTGGAAGATGACCGTGAAGCGACTGTTCGGCGTGGAGGAGCTGGATTTCGAAGCGTATAAGGCCTGCATCGGCACCACGCTTCCCGTAACGGTGCGGATCATCGGCGACATCTGCGGACGTGATCTGGCAGGGGAGAACGTGATCGAGGAGCATGCCAAAGACAAGCGTGCGCTTGAAGAGATCGAAGGCTTTCCGCCGATGCCGAACGCTTTGGAAACGGTGCGCGCGCTTTATGAACGCGGGATCCGGATGGCAGTCGCGTCATCCTCTCCCGAGGAGTATCTGCACAGGGTCGTGCGGGTGCTTGGGATAGCCGACTGCTTTGATGCGTGCGTCTCGGCGATCGGTTGCGCGCGTTCGAAACCGGCTCCGGACGTGTTTCTGAAGGCGATGGAGGTCCTCGGAGCAACGCCTGATAAGACTGTCGTCATCGAAGATTCCGGCAACGGGGTGCTGGCGGGACGCGCCGCAGGGTGCCGAGTTGTCGGGCTTTACAATCCGGATTCGGGAGAACAGGATCTTACCCCTGCGGATACCGTCATCCGGGACTTAAGTGAGATTCTCTCGCTGCTTGCCTGAAGTTTAATCAGGCAGGCCGGCGTCCGAATATTATAAGGCGCCGATGTGAAAAGCATCGTGCGCAGGAAGGTCAGACATGGACAAAAAAGAATTGATCCGGAAGTTTTATGAAGTCTACGGCGAGGAAGGCGGCGAACCATCCTGCGTGTTTTCGCCGGGACGGGTCAATCTGATCGGTGAACACACCGACTATAACGGCGGACATGTATTTCCGTGCGCGCTGACGATCGGCACGTACTTTGCCGGCAGGAAGAGAAATGACCGCCGGGTCCGCTTCTTCTCCGGTAATTTCGAGAAGAACGGCGTTCTGGAGCGCACGCTCGACAAACCGGAATACGACCGCAGAAAAGGCTTTTCGAATTATCCGATGGGTGTGATCTGGGCTTTTGAGAAGCGGATGGGCCTGAAGGTCGATGAGGGCATGGACGTTTATCTGTGGGGGAATATCCCGAATGCGTCCGGCCTGTCTTCGTCCGCCTCCGTCGAAGTCGGCATGGGAAAACTGCTGACTGCGCTGTTCGGGTTCGAAGTTCCGAACCTTGAACTGGCAAAGACCGGCCAGTACTCCGAAGTCCGCTATAACGGCGTGAACTGCGGCATCATGGACCAGTTCGCGATCGCGATGGGAAAGAAAGATCAGGCGATGTTCCTGGACACGGCGACGCTGCGCTACGAGTATGCGCCGGTGAAGCTGAAAGGCATGAAGATCGTCATTGCCTGCACGAATAAAAAACGCTCGCTCGCAGACTCCAAGTACAACGAGCGCCGGGCACAGTGCGAGGAAGCGCTGGCAGACCTTCAGAAGGTCATCGACATCAATGCGCTGGGCGAACTTTCAGAGGCACAGTT
>JAEEGL012552284.1_pt1 | contig 11721 bp, 10 predicted proteins | sample 9134231 | NCBI WGS metagenome assembly JAEEGL01 (sample SAMN16246548, study PRJNA631951) | gut metagenome | biome: gut microbiome; feature: rumen; material: fiber-attached | host: Bos | place: Iran: Karaj | collected 2018-10
TTCTCATATATCATAAATACCTTGTTGACTCTGTGTATGACGGGGCTGATGCTCTCGATTACGCGCGTCTGGGCGATTATGACGGAATTATTCTTGATATTATGATGCCAAAAAAAGACGGGCTTGAGGTGCTTGAAACAATACGCCGTGAAGGAATAAAAACTCCCGTGCTTCTGCTCACCGCAAAGGCGGAGATTGAAGACAGGATTACGGGGCTTGACGCCGGGGCGGATGACTATCTTCCCAAGCCGTTTGCCATGGGCGAGCTGCTTGCGAGGATAAGGGCAATGCTGCGCCGCAGAGAGGATTTCACTCCGGATATGCTTACCTTCGGCGATCTCTCACTTGACAGAGGCAGCTATGAGCTCAGTGCGAACGGTATAACACAGACACTCCCGAAAATAGAATTCAGGATGATGGAACTGTTTATGCTGAATAAAAACATTTATATCTCCGGCGATGACCTTCTTGCGAAAGTCTGGGGATATGACTCAGACGCGGAGATAGGCACCGTATGGGTCTATATCTCATATCTGAGGAAACGCCTCGCGGCAATGAATTCAAGGGTTGAGATAACAGCCAAAAGAAGTGTGGGCTACACTTTAACGGAGGCAGCCGATGATTGAAATACTGAAGAAAAAATTCATGAGAACAGCTATGGGAGCTGTAACGGCGTTGCTTCTGATATTCATAATATCGGTTAATGCAGTGGATATTTTTATGACCTACCGTGAAAGCAACCAGAAGCTTGATGCCGTCAGCGGAGATATGATTCGTTTTGAAAACCCGGGCGAAAAAAAATCGGAAGATGATTTGCCGGAGCTTCCGGGAGACTTTGAGGGTTTCTTGGAAGGATTCAACCGAAACGACGGTGAATCAGATAAGGACGGCAAACGCAATCCCCCTAAGTTGCCGGAGCGCGCTCCCCTTTTCGGAATCAGCCGTGATGACGCAGAGGGCGCAAGATTTTTCAAAGTATATTTCGACAGTGACGGCAATATTATTTCGGTTAATATTGACAGAATCTCGTCGGTTACGGAGGAGGAGGCAAAAAGCTGCGCCCTCGCGGTGATAAACGGAAAAACCGAAACCGGCAGAACCGGCGGCTTCATGTACAGGATAAATCAAAACTACCGGCAAGGTAAGTCCGTCACATTCATGGATATCTCATCCGAAAAAAACCATATCATTTCGGTTGCTCTTGTCTCTGTCTGCGCCGGCATTCTCTGCTGGCTCATAATGTTCATTATCACAAGCAGAGTATCAACCCGCGCCATTAAACCAATAGCCGAAAATATTGAGAAGCAGAAGAGATTTGTGTCGGATGCGGGGCACGAAATCAAAACTCCGCTCGCCGTAATCAAGGCAAACACCGAAGCCATGGAGCTCTATAACGGTGAAAACAAATGGAGCAAAAATATAAAATCGCAGGTTGACAGGCTTAACGGCCTTATGCAGGAACTGCTTCAGCTCTCAAAATCCGATGAAGGGATAAATGAATCATCGCTTGAAACCGTATCTCTCTCGGACCTCAGCCGAAAAATGACCGGGGCATTCACCGAGCTTGCCGTTACAAACGGCAAATCCATTGTCTGTGATATAGAAGACGGCATCACAATCCGCTCAAATGTTAAACTCCTTGAGAGAATTATCGATATTCTGCTGGACAACGCGGTCAAGTATTCATCCGAGGACAGTGAAATCAAGTATTCTCTCTTAAAGGAAAAGAAACACTGTGAAATCCGCGTTGAAAACAGATGCGATAAACTCCCCGAATGCGAGCCGGAAAAGCTGTTTGACAGGTTTTACAGAGACGACAGCTCAAGGAATTCCGAGGGCTTCGGTATAGGGCTCGCCTCAGCTTTGGCCTCGGCTCAGGCACTCGGCGGAAGTCTGAACGCAGAATATAAAGAAAATAATACAATAGAGTTTATTTTCAAGCTGTAAATAATCCTTGAATTGCACATAATTTTCTGTTATAGTATAGAAGCAAAAAATCATTTCGGAGGAAATAATGATATGATGAAACTGGTTTTAATCAGACACGGCGAAAGCGAATGGAACAAGCTCAATCTCTTCACTGGATGGACCGATGTTGACCTGAGCGAAAAGGGCAACGCAGAAGCGGCGGAAGCCGGAAAGCTTCTTAAGGCCGAGGGTTACGATTTTGATATCTGCTACACCTCTTATCTCAAGAGAGCCATCCACACTCTTAACCATGTTCTTGACGGTATGGACAGAAACTGGCTCCCCGTTGTAAAATCATGGAAGCTTAATGAGAGACATTACGGCGCTCTCCAAGGGCTCAACAAATCCGAAACCGCCGAAAAATACGGCGAAGAGCAGGTCAAAATCTGGAGAAGATCATTTGACGTAAAGCCCCCCGAGCTCTCTGAGGATGATGACAGAAACCCCGCAAAGCAGGATATGTTCCGCGGTGTTGATGCTAAAGACCTTCCTCTCACGGAAAGCCTTGAGACTACCATCGAGAGAGTTGTGCCCTACTTTGAGGAGACAATCAAAAAAGATATGCTCGCGGGCAAGAGAGTTGTTATCGCAGCACACGGCAATTCGCTTCGCGCCCTTGTAAAATATTTTGATAATCTCAGCAGCGAAGAGATTCTCGGCGTAAACATGCCGACCGCCGTTCCACTTGTTTATGAATTTGATGATGATTTCAAAGTTATCAACAAATATTATCTCGGCGACCAGGAAGCTCTTGCGGCAAAGATGAACGCGGTTGCCAATCAAGGCAAAGCAAAGTAAATAACAGTTGATGCAAAACGGCGCGGAAACATCCGCGTCGTTCAATCAGGAGTTAGAAGTGAGAAGTGAGAAGTTTCGGGTCGCTTACGCTCCGATTGTATATGTTGGCAGGTCACTAACCCTTAAAATTAACCGCAATGCGATTCCTTAATTACTCATTACTCCTTACTCATTACTCATTAAACTGCTCAGAAACTCCGTGCCGTTTTTTCGGAAAAACATAAAAATCTTCAAAAAACTATTGACAAATCATAACAGCGGTATTATAATGTGTGAGCATTCAGAAAAACGCCGAACGTTTTTCAGTTGGTGTTGATGACATTGAGGGTCCACCCGTTCCCATCCCGAACACGGTAGTTAAGCTCAATAGTGCCGACAATACTTGGGCGGCAGCGCCCCGGGAAGATAGGAAGACGCCAACACAAAAAAGCAACCGCCCAAAAGGGCGGTTCAGACTGCTGACAAAGTCGACTTAGAGATAGGTCGGCTTTGCAATATTTTTGCTGATTTTTTCTTAACATTTTTTGTGGAAACCTTTGAAAAATAAAGGAAAAGTGGTATAATATTGTTAAGGAAAAGGTGATTAAAATGCTTAAAAAAAGCAGTCCAAAACAATATAAAATGGAAACTGTGATTCTTGAGAATCTTGTTCCGGATAACCATCTCCTCAGGAAAATAGATAAGGTAATTGATTTCAGTTTCATTAATGAAATATGCGCTCCGTATTACTGCCGGGATAATGGACGTCCCGCAATAGAACCGGAACGTCTTTTTCGTATGCTTTTCATAGGATATCTTTATGGTATCAGAAGTGAAAGAAGATTGGTAGAAGAGGTAAAAGTAAATATTGCCTACCGCTGGTTCCTTGGATACGATTTAGAAGATAAAATTCCTGATGCAAGTGTAATATGGCAAAACAGAATCAGAAGATTCAATGATACAGATATACCGCAGCAGATATTTGATAACATTGTAAGACAGGCAATGTCACATGGACTTGTCAGTGGTGAAATCCTTTACTCTGACAGCACTCATCTTAAAGCAAATGCAAACAAAAACAAATTCACTGAAAAAGAAGTTCAGAAAGAAAGACAGGACTATCTGGATGCATTGAACGAAGCCATAAATGAAGACAGAATATTGCATGGCAAAAAGCCGCTGAATTTCGATTCCAATGAAGAAAAGAAAATCAGTGAAGAAGAAACAGAAAATTACTATGATGATGACAATAAAGGCAATCCTCCGTCTCAAACATCAGGCGATGCAAAACAGATAAAAGAAAGTACAACAGATCCCGAAAGCGGTTTCATGCACAGAGATGGAAAGCCTAAAGGTTTCTTTTATCTTGACCATAGGACAGTAGATTCAAAAGCCAACATAATTACTGATGTTTTTGTAACCCCCGGAAACACAAATGATGTAAAACCATACATAGGAAGATTAAAGACTCAGATAGAAAAATTCGGATTTAATGTAGAAGCGGTCGGCCTCGATGCAGGATACAATGTTTCAAATGTTTGCAAGCAACTGTTTGATATGGGAATAAAAGCTGCAATGGGCAATAGAAGAGGATGTCAGAAAAAAGGAAAGTACGGGAAATACAAATTTACATACATACCTGATTGGGATGTGTATATTTGTCCTGAAAGAAATTATCTTGAATATGTAACGACAGACAGAAACGGATATCGTGAATACAAGTGCAAGAACGGCAGATGTGCCACATGCCCCCGTCGTGATGAATGCTTAACAGAAAAACAATCTACGAAATCATTAAGACGACATATTTGGGAGGGCTATAAAGATGAAGCGTACTTATTCACGCATACGGATGAAGGCAAAAAAATATATGCCAGAAGAAAAGAAACGGTTGAAAGAAGTTTCGCCGATTCAAAAGAGTTGTTCGGGTTACGCTATTGCAGAATGCGTGGCCTTAATAAGGTTGCGGAACAATGTCTTCTCAGTGCAGCCGCTCAGAATATGAAAAAAATAGCGATGTGCTGTGGATGAACAGTACACCGCTTTTTTCTATACTTTTCTATTCTTTTTGGTTTCTTGTTATAATCATGCCATTATCCTTGTTGTAAAAAGGACCTTTGTCAGCAGTCTGGGACTGTCAAATTGACAGTCCTTTTTTAAATGTTCTTTTCGTCAATGGTAAATGTTTCAATATACGAATTGATCGTGTTCTGCCATTCCTCGCCGTACATCTCTTTTATCAGAGAAGCGCGGTATCCGGCATAGAGCCCCTCGCCGAGTTTTTCAAGGCTTTCCTTGCGGACCGCAAAAACGCTGTCGCCGTAAACGATAACCTTGACCGAGCCCTCAAACATATCATATACCGTATCAAAGAAACCGGAGGGATATCCCTCTGAACTTCTGCTCAGCACTACTATATCGCTTGCCGCATATCCTCTTTCGCTGCTTGCTAGCGAAAATGATTCGCTGCTCTCGTCGGAATTATCTGAGATTGCGTACATATCGGTTATGACATTCTGCTTTTCAGCCTGAGTCATTTCTTTGCCGTTATTTGTAAAATATACGCAGACGCTTCTGAAAGCCACATACTCACGGTAAAAATACTGCTTTATCGCGCTCTCCTGCGCTTTGTCATTCACTCCCTTGTCATACATTGCCGAAAAGATGACATCTTCATATGAGTTTGAAGTGAATATTTTATTGAGTGTCTGCTTTGAGACGCCTATTTTGTTATAGTGGTTTTTGAAGCGCATCCAGTGATTGTTGACATTGTCCGAAATGCTGACCTTCTCTGAGGTTGACAGCCTCAGATTGTGAATCACGAAGCTCGAATTAAGGGCGATATATCTTCTGCACAGCTCAACGGCGGCGTCTTCTTTTTCTTTTTCTTTCGGAGAATCGGAGAGACCGTAATCTCCGGGGCGTCCCTCGACAAGGTCATAATAGTAGTTGTATATCTCTCTGCTGATACCCGTGCCCGAGATGACAAGGGCGGGCTTTTCGTCTTTAAAGCTAAACGAACAGCCGGAGAGCGATACCGACGCCGTGATTAATGCGATCAGCAGCGCAAATGCTTTTTTTACAGTTTTCATTTTGATGTATTTCCTCCGTTGCCGGATTGTGTCGGTTTGCTTTTATTTGCCGGATTTTTAAAGATTATACCACAAACGGCATATCAAATACAACAAAATTATGTCAAATAAGGCGAAAAAACACGGTTTTTGCCTTGTAAAATGTGACAAAAAACAGAATAATCACATATAAACGAAAAAAACACTTGCAATTTGTCGCAAAATCTGTTATCATCCTATTCGCTAATGACTTAAAGGAGGTGCGAGAAGTATGGCAAAATGTGAATTCTGCGGTAAAGGTGTTTCCTTCGGCATAAAGGTTTCTCACTCACACAGACGTTCAAACAGAACCTGGAAGCCCAATGTTAAAAGAGTCAAGGCCGTTGTAAACGGGACTCCCAAGAGAGTTTATGCTTGCACCCGTTGCCTTCGCTCAGGCAAGGTTACAAGAGCCGTCTGATTTATTGCGCGGCAAAAGTTTATAATCAAAGTAGGGCACGGATTCATCCGTGCCGCTATTTTTTATTCATATTAATTTGTTTTTGTTGAATTTTACAAACCTGTTGTGTCGGGCGGTATCCGGCATCCACTATATATTGTGCTTTTTGAGGTTAATGTAAAACTTCTTGTAACCCTTTGATTTTTTATGTTAAAAACATTATAATTAATATATTATTTTTAAGCGCGGGCATGCCGCCGGCGTTTGCAAATGCTGTTTTAAAGCGAAATTTTGCCGGGATTGTACCGGCGAAGTGACAGGGTGTTTTCAATGGGCTTTATTTTTAAAAAAAGCACGGCATCGGGTTTTACGGTTCCGGAAATTATCGTAGATGAATATCTGCGTTTTGCGAGCGGAGATCAGATTAAAGTTCTGCTTTCGGTTCTCAGATTTCCGGGTATCGAAGTGCAGGCCGTGTCGAAATATACAAAACTGAATGAGAGCGAAGTTTCCGAATGCCTCCGGTTCTGGGAGCTTATGGGTGTGATTGAGCGGGGTGATACGAAAGGTGTTGACGATGCCCCGAAAGAGGAACCCGAGAAATTCATACCCGGCAGGGTGGCAGATAAACCGGAAGTTAAAAACCTGCCTCCGGTGCAGAGCTTTACGGAATATACCAGACCTTCTCCGGCTGAAATTGCCGCCCGTATGGAAGAGTCAGCCGAAATAAGGGGACTTTTCAGAGAGCTTCAGACCAAGCTGGGCAAAACCATAGGGTATGACGGGCAGTGCACTTTTCTGCGTCTGTTTGATAATTACGGACTGCCGCCCGAGGTTATATATATGCTCGTTGACTGGTGTGTGAATAACGGAAAGAGCGGTTATTCATATATCGAAAAAGCGGGCAGAAGCTGGGCGGAGCAGGAGATCGACACCTTTGAAAAGGCTTGCGAAAAAGTGTCGCAGCTTGACAAAGTCAGCGTATTCTGGAACAGATTTGCCGCGGCGCAGGGGCTTAAAAACGCGAAGCCGACGGCATCGCAGACAAAGTATATTGAAACATGGCTCGGCGAATACAAATCGGATTTTGATATGATATGTCTGGCGTATGAGCAGACGGTTGAGAGGACGGGCAAGCTCAGCTTTGCCTATATGGATAAAATACTGGCAAACTGGCACGGCAGCGGATTTAAAAGCGTTTCCGATGTTGAAAAAGCCGAAAAAACAAGAAAAGATGCGGCGGCAAAGCCGGTGGGCAAATCCGGCGCTTCATATGATATAGGCAAGGCGATGGAAGACGCCTTAAAAAAGACACCCAGATATGAAAGGGGTGCAAAAAAATGAGTTATTCAAAAGCGAACCTGAGATATGCGGATGAGGTTATTTCAAAAAGAAAAACCGATGCCGAGATGATTCAGAGGGAAAGACAGATTGAGGCAATAAAAAAGATACCCGAAATCGGGGCATATATCAAGGAACTCTCGGGGCTGACCTTTGACCTGGTAAAATCAATGAGCGCGGAAGATTTTGACAGCAGGATAAGGGAAGTAGCCGATACCAATCAGAAGGTACAGCGCAAAATAAGGTCCCTGCTGACAGAAAACGGTTTTCCCGCGGATTATCTTGATATTCCTTATACCTGCCGGGATTGCAGCGACACCGGTTATGTCGGCGGCTATGTCTGCTCCTGCCGCAGGGCGCTGCTCAACGAGCTGAATGTCCGTGACCTTGAGGCAGTTTCTCCGGCCGAAAACTGCAGATTTGATAATTTCAACCTCGGTTACTATTCGGATGTACCCGACGCAAGATACGGGATTTCTCCGCGTGAAAAGATGTCGGATGTGCTTGAATACTGCAGGGGATATGCGGAAGATTTCAGCCTTAACTCAGATTCTATCTATATGTACGGTGCGACGGGTCTCGGGAAAACGCATCTTTCGCTTTCAATCGCAAACACCGTTGCTAGAAACGGTTTCAGCGCGGTTTATTATTCGGCGCAGAATCTTCTCTCGGATATTGAGAGAGAAAAATTCAGCGGCGAAAAAACGCATACCGAGGCGAAAGCAATGGGCTGCGACCTGCTGATAATAGACGATCTCGGCACCGAATTTGCGACTCAGTTCACGGTTTCGAAAATATATAATATTCTCAATGACAGAATCAACCGCTCCAAACCCGTGATTATAAGCACAAATCTCGATCTCGCGGAGCTGGAGAAAAAATATACCGAGCGTATCACATCGAGAATAATAGGCAATTATACTCATCTGTTTTTTGCCGGCAGCGATGTTAGACAAATTCTAAAAGGATAAAAGGACGAAAATATGGATATTATTGCTTCTCTGACCAATCAATTCAAACTTCAGACCTGGCAGGTCGAGAATGTCATAAAGCTTCTTGACGAGGGCAATACTGTGCCCTTTATCGCAAGATACAGAAAGGAACAGCACGGCACTCTTGACGACCAGATAATCCGCGAGCTGTCGGAGCGCCTTGAATATCTGAGAAATCTTGACAAGCGCCGTGAGGAGGTAAGGAATCTTATCGCAGCTCAGGAAAAGCTGACAGATGAAATCTCGGCTTCTCTTGACAAAGCGGCAACAATAACCGAAATTGACGATATTTACAGGCCCTTCAGACCCAAGAGAAAGACGAGAGCATCCGTTGCGAAAGAAAAGGGACTTGAGCCTCTTGCACTTGAGATATATGAGCAGAAGGCTGATTCTCCCGCTCCGATTGAGCTTGCGGAAAAATACATTGACGAAGAAAAAGGAGTCGCTACAGCCGAGGATGCTCTGAAGGGAGCTCTTGACATCATAGCCGAAAATATTTCGGACGACCCCGACATAAGAAGAAGACTGCGCAATCTCTTCACCGTAATCGGCACCGTTACCGTAAAGGCGACGGATGAGAATGCGCAGAGCGTCTATACAATGTATTATGATTATTCCGAGCCGGTAAAAACCATAGCCGGTCACAGAGTGCTTGCAATCGACAGGGGAGAAAAAGAGAAGTTTCTCAAGGTCAGCGTGACCATTGACACCGTCAAAGCCTCAAATATTATTACCGGAGCGACGCTCAACCCGCACGGCTCACCGACAACAGAAGCTGTCAGGGAAGCGGGCTCGGACGCTTACACACGCCTGATTTATCCTTCAATAGAGCGCGAAATACGCAATATGCTCACCGAGCGCGCCGCCGCTGGAGCAATAAAGGTGTTTTCACTCAACACAAAAGAGCTTCTGCTTCAGCCGCCCGTAAAAGGCAAGACGGTAATCGGTCTTGACCCCGGCTACAGGACGGGCTGCAAGGTTGCCGTCGTCGATAAGACCGGCAAGGTGCTTGATACGGGAGTTATTTATGTAACTCACTCGGATGCCCAGAGAAACAATGCAAAAGTGCTGATAAAGAATCTTATTAAAAAATACGCCGTTGACTGTATTTCAATCGGAAACGGTACGGCTTCAAAAGAAACCGAGATGTTTGCCGCAGAGGTGCTTCATGAGATTGACGCCAAGGTTTCATATATGGTTGTCAGCGAGGCGGGAGCTTCGGTATATTCGGCTTCAAAACTTGCAGCCAAAGAATTCCCCGACTATGATGTTTCGCTCAGGAGCGCCGTTTCAATTGCACGCCGTCTTCAGGACCCCCTTGCGGAGCTTGTGAAAATCGACCCCAAGGCCATCGGTGTGGGCCAGTATCAGCATGATATGCCGCCCAAAGAACTTGACGCATCTCTCGACGCCGTTATTGAGGATGCCGTTAACTCCGTGGGTGTTGACCTCAACACAGCTTCGGCACCTCTTCTCTCGCGTGTTTCGGGTATCAACTCTTCAATTGCCGAAAACATAGTTGACTACCGTGATGAAAACGGTGAATTCACCGGAAGAAGTCAGCTCAAAAAGGTCCCGAAGCTCGGAGCGAAGGCATTTGAGCAGTGCGCCGGCTTCCTGAGAATTGCCGAGAGCAAAAATCCTCTCGACAACACTGGAGTTCATCCCGAAAGCTATGACGCGGCGCTGAGTCTTCTCAAGCTGTTTTCATATGAGCCCTCGGATATCGGAGGCGAAGAGATTAAATCAATCTCCGCTCAGGTTGCTCTCACGGGCGAGGATAAGGTTTCCGAAAAGCTCGGAATCGGTGTACCGACTCTCAAGGATATTATTAAGGAGCTCATCGCTCCCGGCAGAGACCCGAGAGACGAGCTGCCGCCGCCGATGCTTCGCACGGATGTCATGGATATCAAAGATCTGAAACCCGGTATGGAGATGAAGGGCACGGTCAGAAACGTTACCGATTTCGGCGCTTTTGTCGATATCGGAGTGCATGAGGACGGGCTTGTGCATATTTCCCAGATTACTGAGAAATATATCAAACATCCCTCCGATGTGCTCAAAGTCGGTCAGGTTATTACGGTATGGGTGCTGAAGATTGACCTTGCCAAAAACCGCATTTCACTTACGATGAAAGAGAAGAACAGACCCACGGTCAGTTAGCAGGGAGAAGTTAGCAGTTAGCAGTTGAGGTTGTCGCAGAGCGACATGTATAATCGTAGCGGCGACAATCTGTCGCCAACGCAACCGCGATTCTACACTGTCATTCCGAAGGAGCTTGCAACTGAGGAATCGCAGAGGGAACCCGGTTAGTAATTGCGGTTCTTCGGCTCGCTTTGCTCGCTCAGGATGACAAATATAAGAACCTGCCTTTGGCAGAACCTTGTTACTCACTTTGTTCGTAATAATTTTCCGCAATGCGATTCCTCAATTATTAATTATTCATTTTTCATTATTCATTAAAAAGGGGCTTAGCAGTTAAGATGAAAACGGCGGATTTTTGGACGCAGACAGTACGAAGGTACGGCAAACGAAAAAAGACGCCGAAAACAGACAAAATATAATCAAAACACCTTATATTTCTCTTCCAAATAAATAAAAGAAACAGGTTCGCAGGCAGAATAAACCACCTGCGAACCTTTCTTTATTACAGTCTGTTTGTTTTTCGCTTAAATGCGACGGCCCTCTTTTTATCCTTCGTAGCCGATGAAGCTGTCCTGGTTGATTGTTGACCAGAGTACCCATACATCGGAACCGCTCATGAAGTAGGAGTCATCCACGAGCTGATCTGCGCCTGCCGCTCTGCGGAATCCGCCGAGTTTCAGACCCTGGACAAAGATGTTTGCCTGATCGGGAGATTTGAATGTGATTCTGTTCTTGGTTTTGAGCTCGGTTCTGGGAGCTGTATACTTTGTAAGCTGGCCCTTGACGAAGCCGGTTGCCCACCAATATTTATCATAAGGTCTTGTGAAGATCTTCTTGTAGGCGCCGAAATCGGTGTTTACACCTGCGGACTCGATGAGTATAAAGGCGGCACGGGTGACTTCAACCACTTTAATGTTGCCGATAAAGAAGACTGGCTCTACATGCAGCTCGACTGCTACTACTGCAAGGGCGGCAACGGTCAGTACAA
>JAEEGL013606600.1_pt1 | contig 11721 bp, 12 predicted proteins | sample 9134231 | NCBI WGS metagenome assembly JAEEGL01 (sample SAMN16246548, study PRJNA631951) | gut metagenome | biome: gut microbiome; feature: rumen; material: fiber-attached | host: Bos | place: Iran: Karaj | collected 2018-10
AAGCTTTTCCGTCGGGCGGTACAGGTCGGCGGGATTGGTACGCAGCTCGTACCCCGTCTCCCCTTTCGTATAGACGACCGACGAGCCGCCGCCGTCGAGGTTGATCGCGTCGCACGCGCCGAAGCTCTGCAGCATCCGCGCAAGATCGACCAGCGTCGCGCCGTTGGAATAGTCCGGGATGCGCCCGTCGACCTCGAGGCAAAGGAGCGTCCCGTCCGGCCGCAGTCCGACCGCCGTGCGCGGATGGCGCACGTAAGCAAACGGCTCCAAAGGTCCCCATTCGTCGAGCTCGCCGGCGCGCAGGATCCGCTGGAGCCCTGCCGCTGCCTGATACAGCTCCGGCAGCAGTTCGGGGTTTTCCGCGAGCGACGCGATCACGGGTGTTCCGTCGCGCTTCACGCCGATAAACGGACGCGCGCTGTCCGCATTGGCAACGACCCTGCCGTTCTTGACGCACAGTCCCGACGGACTGCCGTCGCCCCACATATCGAAAAAGTCGGCGTTGACCGCCGCCAGGACGCGCTGTCCGCTGCGGACGGCAGCGTCGATCATCGCGGGCACCGTTGCACGCACACCGCGGCTTTCGTAACCGTCCGAGGGTGTTCCGATATAGACGGTATTGCGCGTCATATCGACCTGCAGAAGAAACGCGTGCACCGGCGCGCCGTTTTTGTCGGTACAGAAGAGGTGTCGATAGGTCACGCCTTCCGCGATCTGCTCGGCCTGCGTGCGTTCTGCCGTAATACGGCTGTCATACTGTCCGAGCAGCGTTTCCGCGTCCGCAAACTGCGCCGTAAACGGGAAAGTGTGCCGGCACCAGTCGCCGTCCACCGCACTGTCGAGCGCCGCGAACGTCAGAAGCATCCCTTCGGTCAGCTCTGCCCGCGGCACGTAGAAAACGTGCGTCAGATGGTCGTAGGGCTCGCGGTCGTTGAACGCGTCAACGTATGCCGTTTCGCCGACAAACAAACGCGCGCCGAAGTATGCGCACTCCAGCCGGACGACGATCTTCACCGTACCGCCGGATAAAAGGTATTCCGCGCCGCCGAAATCGTCCGCATCCATCTTCTCTGCTCTATTCAAAATGGTCTCGCTCATTTTTACCCCTCCAGCTCTGTTTCATTATACGGTCTTTTCTCCCGCAGGTCAAGCGTACGGCGCTTGATTTTTATTTCCGCTATCGCTATAATGGTTGCGGAATCCATCGCAAAAAAGGGAGGAAACCGCATGAAAAAGATCGTCTGTATACTCCTGTGCATTTGTCTGCTCACGTCCTGTCTGATGCTCTGCGCAAGCGCAGAAAACGTGCAGACGAATGCAGAACAGCCCGTTTTCCTGCTCATGGGCGACTCGATCCCGGACGCGTACGGGATCGAAAACCGCGACGAAGCGTGCTACGGCCGGATCGTGGCGGACACGGATCACTTCGTCTACCGCAACATCGGCCGCACGGCAATGGACAGCACGGAGCTGATCGACTTCATCAATCTGTACGCCGTTTGGGATCATGAAAAAAACGGCTGGCACAACGTGCGGGATTATATCGCCGAGGCGGACATCCTCTGCCTGTCGATCGGCGGCAACGATTTTTTCGATCGGGAAGACACGGCGAAGCTGCTTGCCGGCGCGCTGTTCGGCGTGAACAAAAAGGCGCTGGACGCGATCGCGGCGCAGTACTATGAAAACCTGTGCACGCTCATGGATCTGATCGTCTCGATCAATCCGGACGTGGTCATCCTCGTGCAGACGCTGTACTGCGCCTGGTACGGGCTTGCCGAAAACGCCAACCGCGCATGCTCGAAACGCGTCAACGGCATGATCGAGAAATACGACCGCGAGCATCCCGGCCGCATCCACATCTGCGACATTTCGTCCGCCATGCGTTGGAAGCCGCAGAATCTGGCGGACGACTGCGTGCACCCGAACGCCAGCGGCAACGTCGCCATCGCCGAAGCCGTACTGCGGACGCTCTACGATCTGGGGCTCGGCACCGAAACGACGCCGGTCGTCAACGTCCCGGGCGAGGACTGGAATTACTTCACGACGTATTACGAGAAGCCGAAGGGTCTGTTCCTCGCCGCGATCGTGATGATCGCCACGGGAAACGGCGTCAACGTGTTCCGGCTGCTGAAAGAAGCAAGATAGCGCAAAACGCAAAAAACGAAACCCTGTCGGACAAAAGTCTGACAGGGTTCTTTTTGTCGGTTTTTATTCTGCCGCGACCGGCTCTTTTTCCGGATCGGCTTCGGCCTTTTCCGCAGCTTCCGCGGCCGCTTTTGCGGCCTCCTCCGCGGCTTTTGCGGCTTCCTTCTCCGCCGTGTGCTCGGCCATGACCTGACGGATCTGCTCGAGCGGCACGCCTTCCTCCACAAGCTGGAAATATTTGTCCGCCGGGATGTTGCCGACGAAGCACTCCTTATACTTGACGGGGATGCCCTTGACCACGCAGAGAATATCCGCGCCGAAGGACACCGCCAGCAGCGCAAGGTAGATGAAAGCGCCGATTCCGACGGTCGACGTCTGGATCACGGACGGCAGCAGTGCGCCGATCCTTGAGGAGAACATCGTGAAGCAGACGATCGCCGCGGCGACCAGCATCAGGTTGATGACGTCAAACGCAAAGTTGCGCTGCTTGCCCTTCGGCGAGCAGGCGAGCGTCTGGAAGATCGTGTGCAGCAGCACGCCCACCGCGGACACAAATACGCACACGACCGCGACGGCATACAGAATAAACGCCGTCCCGAACAGTTTCGAGGAAAACATGCCCGTCAGCGCATCCAGATCGGTCGCAGAGATCGCATTATAGAGCGTGATCACGTTGACGTTGCCGGAGAAAGCGGCATACGGCGCCTGAAACGCAAACTTCGCGAGCGGCAGGAACAGTCCGGCAATCGGCACGAGACTGAGCACCAATCGGACGATCGCAAGAGGCGAACCGACGGTCGCCGCCTTGATGCGGTCGATCTTCGGCTGGGTACGCGCATGCTCGGCCTCGGCCTTGTCCGCGTCCAGAAGCAGGCGTTCCTCCATGCCGTAATAGACCATATTCACACCGCAGTGGGGACAGTTCGGTCTCCAATCGGTCAGTTTCAGCTTTCCGCCGCATTTCGGACAGGTTGCCGCCATATCAAAACCTCCACCATGTCACAGATTATGTTTCAGTAATTATAACATAATTCAGGCGTGAATGCAACAATTTTTTGTTCATTTTTTGCGCGCGCGTCAGACCATGAATCCGCCGTCGGTGCAAAGTGTCTGGCCGGTAATGAAGCGCGCGCGGTCGGACGCGAGGAACAGGATCGCTTCCGCCGCCTCCCCGCTCGTCCCGATACGGCACAGCGGCGTCTCCTCGGCGAGCGACGCCATCGTCTGCGCGTCAAAGCACGCGTTCATCGGCGTGTCGATCACGCCCGGTGCGACGCAGTTGACGCGGATGCCCGACGGGCCGAGCTCCTTGGCGAGCGCTTTCGTCAGTCCGATCACCGCCGCCTTGGACGCGGAGTAAGCCGCTTCGCACGACGCGCCGCGCACGCCCCAGACAGACGAGACGTTGACGATGCTGCCCGCGTGCCGGCGCACCATCTGCGGAATGACCGCGCGGCAGGTATAGAAAACGCTGTCCGTATTGACGGCGAACATGCGCCGCCACTCGTCGTCAGTCATATCCGTCAGCAGCTTCTGCTGCGCGATACCGGCATTGTTGACAAGCACATCCACACCGCCGAATGCGGCTTCGATCGCGCACAGCGTCTGCCGGACTTCTTCGGGATCGGTCAGATCGGCGCCGAACGCCTCAGCCGCGTACCCCTGTCGCCGAAGTTCTTCGCAAAGCGCCTCGGCGCTTTCCCTGCCGCGGCAATAGCCCGCGGCGACCTGATAGCCTTCCTGCGCAAACAGACGGGCGGCAGCGTTGCCGATGCCGCCCGATGCGCCCGTAATCCATACTGTTTTCATCCGCCGAACATATTCTCAAAGTCTTCCATGCTTGTTTTCTTGCCTTCGACCTTGAACGCCTTGCTGCTCTTGACGCCCTGACTCAGGCGCATGACGATCTCGGTGTCGGTCTGTCCGGTCGAGAGATCGACACGATCCCAGCGGACGACGCCCTCGTAACCTTCCGGCGTCTGGGCAAAGTAGAAATTATACTGCATGTTTTCATCGGGGTTGATATACGATTCGCAGACGTAGCCGATGCCGGTCGTTCTGCCGCAGTATTCAAGTCCATCCTCTGTCAGCTGCGAGAGAACGTTCACGTCCCCCTCGCTCTGCATCTCACGGATCATGTCGGCGACTTCGCCGGCGTCCTCCATCTCCATATAGCTGCCGGGCCACATGATGTACGCGCGCGGATTCGAGGACCGCTTGCCCGTGATGACGAAACGCACCTTGCCGATGCCGGAGAATGCCGCAGGCAGTTCAAGATCCTGCATCACGAGGCTCGTAAGCGTCATTTCGACCGCCAGGTTGTCCTCATCCTCGTACAGGGTGATCGGCATCGTCTTGCCTTCCTGCTTCATTTCCATTTCCAGCGTGAACGAGCCGCTCTTGAAAACGTCGATCACGTATTTATCCAGCAGCGTCACCTGCGGGCGCGGTATGACCGTCGCGTCCTGCACGCCGCCGGCGCCGGCGATGTAGTCCGTCAGCATGGTCGTCTCTTCTTCGGCAGGTGCTGTGGTGGTCGACGTCGAGGGCTTCGTCGTGGAAGCTGTCGTCGATTCGTTTGCCGCAGCGACCGTCGTTCCGGCCTCTTCCCGCTTCGTCGTTGTCGTCGAGCTGCGGGACGGCGTGGTGAACATGAACTGCGTCGTCGTTTCACGGACGGACGGATTGGTCGTCGTCTGCGCGCGCGTCGTTCCGGCGGCGGGCTGCGTCGTCACGGCCATCGGCAGTGTCAGCGCGTTGTACTCTTCTTCGTAATGCTCATCCGTCGTGCGTTCGGTATAGCTCTCGTCCTCAAGACCCCAGAGATCCGCCCATACGTTTTCGCCGGTCGTATCTTCGTCTCCCTGCACCGGCAGAACGTCCGTCGGCTCGGTCGTCGACTCCGGTTCGGCGTCCGGCTTGCCGCACGCGTGCAGCATCGCCGCCATACCGATCACAAGCGAAATGCTCAGGATCGTCGCGATCCATTTTTTCATCTTCGTCACTCCTTCGTTATCCGGGAAACACGTTTATCCGAAAAATGCGCCCGCAAGCGAGACCAGCGATTCCAGCGTCGCGTAGTCGACCTTCTCCAAAGAGGGATTCAGCGTGAAATACGCGTCGTCCGCGCCGGCGGAAACCGTCATGGGCAGCGATTCGCCCGCGATCTGCAGCTTGAACAGGCTGCCGTTGTTGTACCAGAGCACGAGCGTGGCGCCGTTCAGATCGAAATACTCGCAGGTATACTTCTTCAGCCCCTCCCGCACCGTCTCGGTCTTTTGATAATTGAGCGCCGAGAAGTTGCAGAATGCGTTGTTAAAGCTCTTGCACACGGCGTCGTACTGCGCCTTGGTCAGTTCGCAGTATTTGCTCGGCGTCGCCAGATAGTACGAACCGCCGTTCGGGAACACCTTGTACGTCAGGTTTGCGTCGGGGATCGTGATCCAATAGGCCGTCTCGCCGCCGCGCACGATCTTCACGAGCTTGTCTTTATCGCTGTGATCCTTGCCGAACGCGCTGATGGCCATGGTGTACGTGCCGCTGTTGATCGGCGCGAGCACCGCGCTTTGCAGCAGCTCCGCCGTCTTGGGCGACTGCGTCGTCGGCTCGGTCGTCGGCTGTGTGGTCGGCTGCGTCGTCGGCTCGCCCGGCGTCGGCTCAGCGGGTTCTGTCGCCGCAGGCTCCGTCGGTTCCGGTGCAGCCGTGGTCGTCGGCTCCGGCGCGTTCTGCGCCTGCTCGATCGCCTGCAGCGCCGGAGACTGCACGAACGCCGTCGTCGGCTGCGTCGTCCCCGCCACGACGGGCGCCGTCGTGGAACCGCTGTCGTTGACCGCGGGCAGCGCCAGATCGTCGTCGAGCTGCTCTGCCGTCTGCGGAGCCGTCACCACGGGCTCGGTCGTTTCATTCTGTGCCGCCTGCTTGCCGCAGCCGCATGCGCAAAGGATCGCCGCAGCCGCGAATATTGCCAAAAGCTTCTTCATCCTCTTTCTCATCCTCTTCTTTTACTTGATCTTGATCAGATCCGTCAGCTCAACAGCTGTGCCGGATCGGAAACGAGCGTATAGTCCGACGGGATCTCGAACACGGACGCATCCGTGTCTGCCGACACCGTGAATACGTCGGTATCGCTCGTCTGTCCGTTTTTGACCACACGGGTGCGCCGGACGCCTGTCCCGTCAAAGAAATACGTCACAACGCCCTGTTCGCCCTCGTCGTACGTCTCGGTGTCGTAGCGCTTGCCGTTCACGGTCTGCGACCCGCTCTCGCGGAACAGCATTCCGTCCAGGTCGATGCCGGTCGAGCCGACGTCGCTCACCTGCTTTTTATACTCCGTCTCGGTCATTTTGACGTATTTTTTCGTGGTGTGCATGAGCATGTAGTAGCTGCCGTCCTTGTGCACGAGCGAAAAATGCAGCAGACCTGCGGCGTCACTGTCGATCGCGCTCTCGTCGCCGTCGACCGCGATCACGATCTTAACGCCCGCCTGTTCGGTGTGCAGCGTGTACGTGCCGTCCGCAACCTTTTCCCGCACGTATTTCTGAAACAGCGGACCGGTGTTGGTGTTCAACGCTTCCGCTTCGTCCGGCGTGATGACCGGCTGCGCGGTGGTGTCCTCGGGCGGCTGTTCCTGCGGCTGCGTCTGCGGCTGTGCCTGCGGCGAAGCGATGTCGCCCTCGGCGTCACGCGTGGCAGCGGTCTGCGCCTGCGTCACGGCCGGTTCCGTCGGCACGGCAGTTTCGCGTTTTCCGCATGCCGTCAGCGCTGCGAGCAGAACGAGCGCCGAAACAAACGCCAAAATGCGTCTATGCATGAAAAAACTCCTTCCGGCCGTTTTGCGCGTCGTCCCGCGCTCCTGCGACCGATTTCATCTTATCACAAACCGTTTCGTGTTTCAACAGCATTTTTAAAACAAACAAATAAGAATGCGTAACTTTTTTATGACGATTCTGTAAACGCGCTCACGCTGACGCAGTAGTCCTCCAAAAGCAGGAAAGTTTCCGTCCCGATCTGCGGCGGGATCGCGGCGCGGATGTCCCGCAAGCCCGCGCCCGTCAGCTTGACCACGCTCTCACGCTTCGTCCACAAGCGGAAGAACAGGCGGTCCGGCTCGTCCGACCGAGCGAGCAGACGCTGCTCCTCGGGCGAGAAAACGCGCTTTGCCACGCGCAGAGGCGCCGGACGCAGCTTTTCAGCGTCGATCCCGACCGGCGCATCCGAAACGGCGCACACGCAAAGGCCGTCCGTATGACTGACGGAACAGAACAGACCCGTCCCCGGCAGCGTCGGCTGTCCGGACGGCAGGCGTGCCGTTTCAACGGCGCGCATCGGGACGCCGAGCATCCGCGCCGCCGCGGCACGCAGCAGCACGTTTGCCGCCAGCGACGCGCGCACCGCCGGACGGTCGGGATAGGCACGGAACAAATCGGCGTGTTCCGCGTCCGCCGCACGGCAAAGGATCTGCGCTTCCCGCGCGGACAGACCGTCCGTCCGAAGCGCAAAAATCTGTCTGTTCATCGTTTCACCTGCGTTGACAAACCGGACGTTTTCTGCTACAATAAGTGCGGCGCGAAAATCGCGTCCGATTTGAGATTTGAAGGAGTGTTCATTATGGTATTGGCAGCAGTCGGCAAGAACGGCACCGGAAAAGATTTCTTTTTGGAATACATCGCAAAGAAATACAATCTGCCCATGGTCTCCATCGGCGACGTCGTGCGCGAGCTTGCGGCGAAAGACGGTCTGGAGCTGACGCGCGAGAATCTGCACGCCACATCCAAAAAGTATATGGACGCGTACGGACAGACCTTCTTCCCCGATCAGATCGTCAAGAAGATCAAGGAATCTGGTGCGCCTATCTATCTCGTTTCCGGTATTCGCCCGCTGTCGGACGTGCTGTTCTTCAAGGAAGCGTTCGGCAAGGAATTCGTGCTGGTCGACATCGTGATCTCCGACGATAACGTGCGCTACCAGCGCATGCTCGCGCGCGGCAGCGAACGCGACGGCAAGAGCGTCGAAAAGCTGCGCGAATTCGACGAGGGCGAGGAGCGGCAGTTCCGCACCTCCGAGAGCGAGAAAATGGCCGACTACGTCATCAAAAACGACGGCGGCGTCGAGGATTTCTACGCGGCGATCGACGCGTTCTATTCCGAGCTGACCAAATAAACATCCGCGAAAAAAGAGCTGTATCTTTCGATACGGCTCTTTTCTTTTTTTACTTCGCGGCGTCTGTTTCCGACGCTTCCTCCGCCAGTTCCGCGCCAAGATCGAGCGGGATGGCGGAATCGGTCAGCACGGCGTTGGGGTCGTCAGCCTTTTTTTTGCCGCAGGCGGCGACCGTCAGCAGCGTGAGTATCGTCAGCAGGATCAGAAGGATTCTTTTCATGGTTTATACCTCACTTGCGGAACAATTGTTTTTCCAGCGTTTTGCCGAGAATGTTTTCTTTCGCCTCGTCCGAGATGCGCAGCGACCGGATGCGTGCCATCGCGCGACGGACGTAGTCCGCGTTTTTGAACGGGAAGTCGAGACCGAAGATCGTCCGGTCGTCGCCCGTCTGGAACACGAGCGTTTCGATCTCTTCGTCCGACAGCGACCACGGGCCGAGCATGCCGTTCTCGTCCGGCTCGACGGACGTCAGACCCGCAAAGGTGTGCGGGTTCCGTTTGTTGTTGCACAGCACCAGAAGCGCCTCGCGGAAGAAGCTGTAGCCGCCGACGTGCTCCATGCTGAAATACAGATCGGGGAAATCCCACGTGATCTCGTCGAACAGCAGCATCTGATAGTCGCGGATGCGGTGCCAGTGCAGTCCCGTGTGGAACGACAGGAACAGTCCGAGCTCCTGCGCTTTTTCGTAGATCGCGTACGCCGTCTCGCTGTTGACCGCAAATTCCTGCGCGGCAGGATGGATCTTGATCCCGCGAAAGCCCAGCTCGAATATCCGCTGCACCTGATCGGCGATCGGCTCCGCATCTTCCGAAACGTCCACCGTACCGAATCCGACCAGCCGGTCGTCCTGCGCGATCTCGCGCGCGAGCCACTCGTTCACGTTTACGTCGCAGTACAGCGCGCTCTCCCGAAAGCGGTGGGAAAACGGCGCGAACGCGACCGCCTTGTCGATCTCACAGTCATCCAGCAGACGCAGCAGCGCATCCTTTGCACCCTCCTCGCGCAGCTCGCGCGGGTACAGATGTGCGTGATTCGCAAAAATCATACCGTTTCCTCAGTCAATCATACAAAAAATCTTCGACGTTGAAGTTTTCAAAAATATCCGGTTCCTCATACTTTCCGGGCACGATCGGCAGCTCCTCGATGACTTCCATCTTCTGCCCGTTCGACCACAGCAGCGGCGTGATGCGCACCGTGTAGCCGCAGCCCTCGGGCATCATCCATTCGTGCATCGGCGCCTGCGGCAGTCCGAACGTGGACAGCAGCGTCGTGATGACGCCGCCGTGCGTCACGATCGCCGCGCGCGTCGTGCCGGTTTTGACAAGACCGTCCACGATGCGGCAGAACACCTCCATGACGCGCGCCTGGAAGTCGCGGCTGCTCTCGCCGAAGGGCGGGTCGACGTCCGGCTCGCCCGCGAGCCAGCGCGGGAACACTGGATGGTTTTCGAGTTCCTCGGCCGTCTTGTTCTCGAACTCGCCGAAGTTGTACTCGATCAGGTCGCGCATCGGCATCGCGTCCGCCTCGGGGAACACGATCTGCGCCGTTTGCAGACAACGCTTCAAGGGACTGGAAAACACGACCTCCGGCTGCGGGTACTCATAGTTTTCCGCCATCTCCCGAAGCTGCTGCGCGCCCGCTTCACTCAGCGGCACGTCCGTGTGACCGATATACCGGCCTTCGTTTCCGGCGTCGGTCATGCCGTGGCGAATGAGGTAGATATAATAGGATTTCATACGATTCTCCGATCAGAGAGATTTATACATCCGGATGTATTCGCCGGCGGAATGCGTCCAGCTGTTGTCGCACTCCATCGCGCGGCGCGTGAGCGTCTGCCAGCCCTCCGTGTCGCGGAAGCCGAGCAGCGCGCGGTGGATCGCGTGGTTCATGTCGTGCGCGTTGTAGCTGCGGAACGTGAAGCCGTTGCCCTCGCCGTCGCCGCTGTCGCGCACGCTGTCGCGCAGACCGCCCGTTTCGCGCACGATCGGGATCGCACCGTAGCGCAGCGCAACCATCTGCGACAGGCCGCACGGTTCCGTCTTGGACGGCATGAGGAAGATATCGCTGCCGGCATAGATCTTGTGCGCCATCTCCGGAATAAAGCCGATGCGCACGCCCGCTCTGCCGGGATATTTGCCCGCAATATAGCGGAAGAAGTCCTCATACTCCCGGTCGCCCGAGCCGAGCACGGCGATCTGTACGTCGGTCGTCTGCATCAGTTCGTCGAGCATCGCGCGCACGAGATCGAGTCCCTTCTGCGCGACCAGACGCGTCACCATGCCGATCAGCGGGACGTCCGGATTCTGCTCGAGACCCAGAAGCGACTGCAGATGCGCCTTGTTGACCGTCTTTCCGGCGGTCTTTTCCGCCGAATAGGGCGAGAGGATCATCGGGTCATTCTCCGGATCGTACAGCGATACGTCGATGCCGTTGAGGATGCCCTGCAGCTTGAAGCTGCGCTCGCGCAGGATCGGATCGAGTCCGTAGCTGAACCACGGATCGAGGATCTCCTCGGCGTAGGTCGGGCTGACCGTCGTCACCTTGTGGGCGCACTCGATCGCGCCCTTCATGAGGTTGATGTCGCCGTTATACTCGACCAGATACGCGTCGTTGGGCGACAGACCGAACACGTCCTCGAGGATCTCCATGCCGTACCGTCCCTGGTACTGGATGTTGTGGATCGTAAAGACGGTCTTGATGTTTTCATAGCCTTCGCGGTTGGCGTACATCGTCTGGAAATAGACGGGCGTGAGCGCCGTCTGCCAGTCGTTGCAGTGGATGACATCCGGCTTCCAGCCGATATACGGCAGCATCTCCAGAACGGCGCGCGCAAAGAACGCGAACCGCTCGCCGTCGTCATAGTGGCCGTAGATCGAGCCGCGCTTGAAATAGTATTCGTTGTCCAGAAGGTAATAGATCACGCCGCCGTGTCTGGCCTCGAAGATGCCGCAGTACTGCCGCCGCCATGCCACGGGAACGGTGATGCTGGTGATGAACTGCATCGTGTCGCGCAGCTCCTGCGGAATGGTGCCGTACAGCGGCAGAACCACCCGGCAGCCGACGCGTCTGCGACGCAGCGCCTGCGGCAGCGAACCTGCCACGTCGGCAAGTCCTCCGCTGGCGACAAAGGGAAGCGCCTCGCTCGACGCATATAATACTTTCATAGTAACCCGCCTTTCGTCAGATCATGATGCCCTTGCCGATATAGATCGGGAACGTCTTGTCCCCGCAAAGCGTCTTGCCTGGCTTGAGCACGCCGTTCTTGTCCATCACGACGCAGCAGACACGCGCGTTCTCGCCGATCATGCTGCCCTGCATCAGGATGGAGTCGCGCACCACCGTGCCCTTGCCGACGTGCACGCCGCGGAACAGGATAGAGTTCTCCACCGTGCCCTCGATGATGCAGCCGTCGGCCA
>JAEEGL014418164.1_pt1 | contig 11721 bp, 12 predicted proteins | sample 9134231 | NCBI WGS metagenome assembly JAEEGL01 (sample SAMN16246548, study PRJNA631951) | gut metagenome | biome: gut microbiome; feature: rumen; material: fiber-attached | host: Bos | place: Iran: Karaj | collected 2018-10
GGATTTCTCCTTGCCGGCGATGATGCGCAACAGGGTGGATTTTCCGGCGCCGTTGAGGCCGATGATGCCGATCTTGGCTCCGTAAAAGAAGGAGAGGTAGATGTCCTTGAGGATTTGTCTTGAAGGCGGGATGATCTTGCTCACCCCTACCATGGAGAAGATGATTTTTTTGTCGTCGCTCATTTCAGTATAGAGTTTGGAGTTAAGGAATTGCGGATTATACGGATTGACTCGATTAGGATACCCCTTTAGGGGTTACAGCTCTGTAGCATAGCGTTTTCCAGGATTTCGGTGGCCTTGCCCCAGTCGTAGACCCGATTGGTGAAATCGAATCCCGCCTGGGCAATCTGTTTGGCCTTTTCTTGATCGGTCAACAAGGTGATGATATGTTGCGCCAGTTCCTCCGCGTTGCTCCCGATGAGGATCTCCTTGCCCGGTTCAGCGCCGAGGGAGCCGTTGGCCAGGGGGGTGGTGATGGCGGGGATGCCCATCGACATAGCCTCCAGCAGTTTGTTCTGCAAGCCAGTGCCGATGCGCATGGGGGCGATGAACACCTTGCTTTGGGCGTAGGCGTCGCGGATGTCGTCGAGCCAGCCGCTGACCACGATTCGGTCGCAGGCGACTTTCTTGACTTTGGGGTCGGGAGAGGCTCCGGCGATATACATCTTGGCTTCAGGCAGGACCTTCCAGACCTGCGGCAGGATCTCGGTGGCGAGGTAGTCCACGGCGTTGACGTTGGGCGCATAGCTCATGTTGCCCGTGAAGACGATGTCATATTTTTTCTCTGCTTCCCTGGGCTTGAAGAACTCATGGTCGACGCCGTTGGGGATGATTAGGATCTCGTTGCGGCGAGGATGGGGGATTAGTTCGCGGTCTGGCTCGCTGATGATGCTCTTCACGTCGAAGTCGTCGAAGATGGCTGTCTCATAGCGGCTCAGACGGCGGTATTCCATGCCAAAGACGGGTTTCTTCGGCCAGGAGGCGATATCGTAACGGCGTTTCATGCCGGCGGAGAAGGCATCTTGGTAGTCGATGGCTTTTGGGTTGTCTTTGTGACGGATGTATTCGGCTACGCGCAGCAGCTGTCCGAAGAGCATGTCCGGCTGGTGTTTCTCCAGGAGGGCATCAACCTTGCGTGCGGTTTTCCTGTTGTAGAAGTAGCCGCATTGCATGGGAAGGCCTTTGAAGAAGGCGCGAGCCAGTCCAAGGAGAATCTGGAGCTTCGACAGCGGGAGGAAGCTGATGGAGACGCAGTAGGGTTGCAAGGCTTGGAAGGCCTGTTGGACATCGACCTTGGGGCTGTCGTTGAGGGCGCAGAGTACGATGTCATGGTGCTTCGAGAGCTCCTTGACCTGGTTGTAAGCCCTGAGTTTGTCGCCTTTCTCGAGGGGGTAGGGTATGCGTGGCAGAAGGACGAATATCTTCATACGAACGTGATTTTCGATGAGGGTTTGATCTGATCATAGAACAACAGCAGTCGTTGGATGATCTTACGGTTGTCATACATGTCCTCGACGAGTTGTCGCGCGGCTTTTCCGATCTCCTCAGCCATGGCGGGGTTCTCGTTGATGCGTCGGATGGCTTCGGCCATCTTGGCTTTGTTTTCCGCGATGATGATGTTGATGTCTTCGTCATAGAGGATGCCTTCGGCGCCTACCAGGGTGGTGATGACGGTCTTGCCCAAGGCCATGGACTCGATGATCTTGATGCGGATGCCACTGCCGGAGAGCAGAGGCACGATGGCGACGTCATGGTTGGCCACGAACTCCTTGGCGTCGGGGACCTCTCCGATGACGTCGACATGGTCGTTCTTCAAGGTCTTGAGCCAATCGGGTATGTTACGTCCGGCGAGATGGAAGATAAACTCGGGGACTTTGGCGACGACAGGGTCGAGGCATTCGTCGATGAACCATCGGATCCCTTCCACATTGGGCATCCAGTTCATGGAACCGATATGATAGAACTGGGGCTTGTCCTGGATGTCATAGTTGGGATGGAACTCCTCCAGGTTGACCCCGTAGGGGATGTCGATGGTCGTGGTGGCGCAGTATTTCCGGAAAAAAGCCGCATCCTTACGGGTGATGGCCGCGATGCCGTCGACCTTGCTGATGGCAGACAACTCGTAGTTCCGTAGGGTCCTGGCCAGATGCTTGATATAGATCCTCTTCAGGAAGAACCTCGTCCCCTTGGCGATACGTTCCCAGATCAGATGCTCCACGTTATGGGCGCGGAGCACCACCAGGGCCTTGGAGTGTTTCCGGATGGTCTCCGTATAGGGCGTCATGAACAGGGTCTCCAACTGGACGACATCATAGGTGTCCTTCTTCAGGACTTCGATGAGTCGGTTGGTGAAATCTTTGGAGATGAAACGCTCCACGTGATAGGACTTGCCCGTGAACAGGTTGGTGAAGGCCGCCAGGGGCTTGACGCGCAAGTCGACGTCGATCAGCTCGATGCCCGTCTTCTTGCGGTAGTCCTGGGGGATATCCTCAAGGGTGACGTGGTATTTCTTGCTGTTGACGGCAAGGATCTTGACCTGATGCCCGGCGTCGAGGAGTCCCGTGACGAGGCTGTTCATGGCCATGGGACCGCCTTCCGAAGCGGGGTAAGGGGATTTGTTGCAGAGGAATAGAATCTTCATGATGCCTTTTGTTTACGTGAGAAGATCTTTCGGAAGAACTTGCCCCAACTGTCGCCGTCAAGCAGCGAGGAGTCGCTGGTGGCTTTGATGGTCAGGAAGAGGCCAACGGGGAAGAGGACCAATGTGGAGAGCCACACGCCCAAGAACATGTTCAGGTCGCCATATTCCGCCATGCGTTCCGAAACGGTGGAGATGATATAATAGATGACGAAGAAGAGGACGGAGATCACCACGGGCAAGCCCAAGCCTCCTCTCCGGATGATCGTGCCTAAGGGCGCACCGATGAAGAAGAAGATGATGCAGGCGAAGCTCAAGGTGAATTTCTTATGCAGTTCCTTCTTGTGTCTCTTGATGTTCAGGTCCTGTGCGCCAAGGTCCTGTTTGTTGAAGGAGACGTTCTCCTTGGCGTTGCGTGAGATACCGACGGCGTTCTCCAAGACCGCTGTCCGGTGTTTGTTGTCGAGATGGTCGAGCAGGGGCCACTGCAAAGCGATGAGGGTGTCGGAGCGCTCGGGCTTGTTTTGGTAGTGGCTGAGTCTTTGGCTGAAGCTCTCGCTGAATTTGGCCTTGCGCTCGTCGTAACGCACCTCCAGGGAGTCGAGGGCGGTGGTCAGCTGTTGGATGTTCATCATGGACTGGTACGACTTGAACAGATCCTCGTTGGAACGGGTCAGGTCGAAGCTCTCCAGGCTGAATTTGAGTTGTTCTTCCTTGAAGGACATCCGGTCGAAAGGCCTTTTCTTCTTGAAGGTCTGCTTGTCGGAGTTGTCTTCGGTGTAGTTGTAGCCGTTATACAGGGTGAAGATGATTGTCCTCTGGTTTGGACTGAGGGCCATGGAGCCGGAGTCGGCCACCATGATCTTCTTGTTCCCGTCGCGGTCGGAGTGGTCATAGATCTTTACCCCGTAGATGGTGCTCCCGTCCTCGCCTTTCTTGTCGACGTAGATCACATAATTGTCGATGTCCTTGTAGAAGACCCCTTCCTTGATGTCGAACGCCATCTTCTGTTTTCGGATGTCGAAGAGCAGGGTCTTGAATTTCAAGGTGGCGATGGGGTTGATGCTGTTAGAGAAGATGAAGGCGAGGCCGCTCAAGAGGACGGAGAGGATGACCAAGGGGCGCATGACGGTCCAGATGGAGATGCCGGAGGCCTTCATGGCCACCAATTCGTAATGCTCGCCCAGGTCGCCGAAGCACATGATGGAAGCCAAGAGGATGGCCAGGGGCAAGGCCATGGGTACGAAAGTGATGGAGGCGTGGAAGAAGAGTTCTCCTATAATACTGAATGACAGCCCTTTACCGACGAAATCATCAACATAGACCCATAAGAATTGCATCAACAGCACGAAGATCACGACCACAAAGGTGAAGATGAAGGTGCCGAAGAAAGAGCGTAATATGAGTCGATAGAGTTTTTTCAAAATTGATGCTATAAAATGCAAAGGTAATTCTTTTTTTCAATGATTTCCATTACTTTTGTCTATTCAATAAATTAATCCTACCAAGCTATAACCCCTAAGGGGTATTCAGATACGAAACAACAAGAAACAATTCAACAATAAACAATTAACGAAATGGATTATTTCAACGGTTTGAATTTAGCCATCACCGTCAGCAGCAAGGAGGGTGAGGTGCTTTACCAGAACGAGAGTTCGATTGAGGTCAACGGCGATGTCCGTGGCAAGAACATGATGAACTGCCATAACGAGCGTTCAAGACAGATCATCCAGCATCTCCTTGACGACGCGGCGACCAATGTCTATACCATCTCCAAGAAGGGGAAGAAGAAACTCATCTACCAGACGCCCTGGTACGAGGATGAGGCCAAGGCCGTTGTCGGTGGCTTGGTGGAGTTTTCCATCATTCTCCCGGAGGAGATGCCGCATTACGATAGGGGATGATCAGGCAAAAGTGAAGAGGAGGTTGCCGAAGAAATTCCACAAGGTGGAGGCGCCGACGGCAAACACTTTGCTGAGATAGAAGTTCCATTTCAGTTTTCCGTTGAGCAGATACACCGTGAGGGTGTCGATGCCCAGCCCGATGACGGAGATGAGGAAGTATTTGGCGTATTCCACGCCGACTTCGGGGTTGCTGCTTTGGAAGGTCCACCAGCGGTTGAGGAGGTAGTTGGTCGTGGCGGCACAAATGAATCCGATGATGTTGCTGAGGTACTTGTTCAGCTTGCAGATTTCCTTGAAGAACCAAGTCACACCAAAGTTGACCCCTACGCCGGAGAACCCTACCGCGCAGAATTTCAGGAACTTCAAAAGGAAAGCGGAATTCATAGGAACTTAGTCAAAAAGATGAAGGGCATCAGGGTCTCGATGCCGTCGAAAGCGAAGACAGGGCCGGTTTGTCCTTGGCAGAGGATGTGCATTGGGCATTTTGACCTTTGCTCTGCCTCGACCATGACCTGACGGCAGCCTCCGCAGGGCGGGATAGGCTCGTTGATAATCTTGCTCTCGGAGTGTGCGGTGATGGCGATGGCCTCGATAGGGACATCCGGGTATTGGGCTTGGGCAGCGAACAGGGCCACACGCTCGGCACAGAGTCCACTAGGATAGGCGGCGTTCTCGATGTTGCAGCCTTTGAGGATGACTCCGTTGGCCAGCCGTAACGCCGCGCCCACATGGAAATGGGAATAGGGGGAATAGGAGTTGGCTACGGCTTCATGGGCCTGACGCATGAGTTCGGCATCCAAGGGGCTGAGTTCCTTCTCATCGTCATAGATGATGTAATCGGAGATGAATTGGCTTTTCTTCATGTTATTAGAATTCGGAATTCTGTTTCCTTGTTTCTGAACGCAAAGATAAACAAAGAATTGAAAAAAGCATAAAAAGAAACGCCTGCTTGTGATTCTATCGTGTCTTCAGGCAACATGGAGATCAGGAAGATGACCAGGAAGAGGGTGTAGAAATAGGTCCGGTTCCGTTTAGACGCCAGGTAGGGGTAGAACAGCACGATGAGGAACCAGACCAGTCCGATGAGGCCGAAGCCGACGGTGATGGAGAGGTATTGGTTGTGCGCCTTGTGCCGGAACTGGGGTTGCAAGGGCGACTGGATCTCGTCGTAGGCCTGCTGATAGGCGTTGGGGATGTCGCCCGTGCCCACGCCGAAGACGGGATGCTTCCTGATGAGATGCAGCGAGGCTTTGGTGTATTCGATGCGTTGGGAGAGGGATCCGCCGTTGGGGTTGTTGGAACGACGGTATTGCCCATATTCGAACAGTGTCTCCGAGAGGCGGGCGTAGACCCCGGGATGGGTCCAGTTGACGTAGTTGGCGATGCCTTGCTCCACGTTGCGGATGTCCTGCTCGTCGAGTGCTGCCACGCCCTCGGCGTCTTTGCGCAGCCCTTTGCTGGTGAGATAACGGGCAAGGGTGGCTTCCAGGTTTTCCCCGTTGAGGGTCTTCCCGTCATAATCCAAGTTGCTGCGTTGGTTCCAACTTTCACGCATTTCTTTTTGGCAGAGATAGAGGCCTACATAGTGGCCGTCTTCCACTGGGAAGACAATCGTGTCGTGCCAATAGTCATTGCCTTGGGCGGTCTTCTTGTCCAAGGTGCTGAGATCCACAGGGGCGACGTTGATTCTCGACGCCACAGCGTGATAGAGGATGATGCCCGCAGCCAGGGGGAGGACGATGATGGCTATGGTCATGGCGACTCTCCAGCCCTTGCCTTTCACCTTGCGGTAGAAGAGGTAGAGCAAGGCAGCCGCGATCATGCCGAGGAGGGCAAGGTAGCCGGAGATGGACTCGAAGATGTAGAGTTGGTATAGGAACCAGACGATGAGCAAAGCACATGCTACTCTCAGCCACCAGGGGCCTCCAAGGGTCACGATATAATAGATGAGGATGCCGATGCAGAGCACGATGTTGAGGCAGATCCGGATATGGCTGATGTGATGCGCGATTTCTCGGATATCGGTGTAGTCATGATTCAGGTAGGTGTTGAAGCTGAGGCAGGTCGCGACAAACACGGAGAGGATATAGACGACCATCAACAGTTCGGTGTAGCGTTTGTCCAAGGGCTTGGTCGATGACAGGAACAAAGGGAAGGTGAGCAGAGGCAGCTTCACTTTCAAGTCCTTGAAGGCATACTGGAAGTCAGAGGTGTAAGCCAGTCCTATGAGGTGCAGCACAAAGAGGGAGACCAGGACGAGGGCGACCTTGTTGTGGAGGAAGCGTTGCAGCTTGACTTTGAGCGGATCTCCCAGGAAGAGCCATACGGCGAGGAGATAGAACTGCGAGACGCTCATCAGGAACGGCGACAGGGTGAGGCTTGCCGCCATCATGGCCAGGCCGAGGAAGTAGGCTACTGGCTCGAGATCCCGTGTCCTCTCGCGCCAGTTCACGGCTTGAGGATGGATTCGTACCTATTCTTGTCGAGGAGGATCTTGAAGGCTTCCTCCAGGTCATCGTCGTGTTCAAGGGAGGCGATGATACGCCCCACTTGGTAGTAGTAACGCCCCACGATCTCGAGACGGAGCAGTTCCTCAATGTCCTTGCGGTTCTTGATGAGGTCGTTGTCCTTGTCGGCTTGGAGTTGTTTCTCCAGCGCGTCGAGTTCCGTTTGGATGCTGTTGAGATAACCCTCTTCCTTGGCGAGGTCCTTGAGGTCTTTGAGGGCTTTCTCGCTTTCCGTGGTATAGGAGAACTTCTTCTCCTTGACGAAGTTCATGAAGTCCTGGTAGGTCGCGTCGTCGATCTTGAACTGGTCGGCGGGGGCGATGCTTTTATGGTCGTGCACGAACTTGGTGGCGTAGTCGAAGATGTAGTTCTTGGCATAGAGGTAGGCGGTGACGGTGGCATATTTCTCTGGGGTGATCTTCACGTCGGGCATGATGCCGTGACCTTCGTAGACGGTACGTCCGCCGAGGGTGGAGAAGGGTTTGCCGAGGGTGTCTTTCTGGATCCCGATGCTGTCTTTCTGGACCATGGTACTGTCCTTCTTATGGGAGTAGTCGATTTCCTGGATGCAGCGTCCGCTGGGGATATAGTATTTCGCGACGGTGACTTTCATCTGGGTGTTATAGGACAGGGGCAGGATGTTTTGTACCAGGCCCTTGCCGAAAGTGCGTTGTCCGATGATGACGCCACGGTCATAGTCTTGGATGGAGCCGGAGACGATCTCGCTGGCGGAGGCGCTGCCGCCATCGACGAGGATGGCCAGGGGGATCTGTTCGTCGACGGGTTGGTTCTTGGTGTTATAGAGCCGTCCCGAGTTCTCGGCCTTGCCTCTGGTGGAGACGACGGGTTTATCTTTGGGGATGAAGAGGTTGACGATGTCGACAGCCTCGTTGAGCAGTCCGCCGCCGTTGCCTCTCAGGTCGATGATGAAGCCTTTGAGTTGATGCTCTTTCTTCATGTCGAGGAGGTGTTGTTTCATCTCGATGCCGGCTTCCTTGGTGAAGCTGGATAGCACCACATAGCCGATGCCATTGTCGAAGACCGTGGAGTAGGGGATGTTGTCGATCTTCACCTTCTCACGTTTGAGTTTTTTCTCGATGGGTTTGTCCTCTCCATAGCGACGGACCTTGAGGCTGACCTCGGTGCCGGGTTGGCCTTTGAGCAGTTCGCTGACTTCCTCCGTGTTTTTCTTACGGGTATCGACGCCGTTGACGGAGAGGATGATGTCGCCGGCTTGAAGTCCCGCTTTCTGGGCAGGCCATCCTTCGTAGGGGTCGGAGATGCGGGTGTATTCTCCGTCATATTGGATAAGCGCTCCGATGCCGCCGTATTCGCCGGTGGTCATGAGTTTATAGTTCTCGATCTCCGATTCAGGGATGAACACGGTGTAGGGGTCGAGGCCCTTCAGCATGGCGTCGATGGCTGCCTCGTTGAGTTCGCCCGGGTTGATCTCGTCCACATAGTTCAGATTCAGCTCCCGCATGAGGCTGTTGTAGATATCCAAACTCTTAGAGATCTCGAAGTTGTTTTGTTTTTCCTGAGCCATCAGGCCAACAGGCATCATCAAGCATAATGCAAAAAGGAATCCCCAAATTCTTCTCATAGTATAATAACTTTCATTCTACAGATAGTTCATCCGCTATGCGGATGTTGTTTGTTTATGGTACCGGGTCGTATCCGCTGCCACCCCAGGGGTTGCAGGAGAGCACTCGTTTGAAGGTCAGCCAGCCGCCTTTGAAGGCGCCGTATTTCTCCAGGGCCTCGATGCCGTAGTTGGAGCAGGTCGGGGTGTAACGACAAGACTTTCCGAGCCAGGGAGAGAGGGTGATCTGGTAGAGGCGGATCAACGCGATGAGCAGTTTAGTCAGGGGTCTGAATCTCTTTTTCATAGCGGCGGATGAGTTCATTGACGGCTTTGGCGGTCTTGTCGGACATCTCCTCGAAGGAGTGGATGACCGTGGCAGTATATACTAACGCTACATCGGCGGAAATCGTATGCAACTCGCACATTTTATAAAGGGGTGCCTTGTTTCTTCTCCATGACTCGCGGATCAGTCGTTTCACGCGGTTGCGTTTCACGGCGTGATGGAAGCGTTTCTTGGAGACGGAGAGCAGCAGACGGCAGGTGACGGGTTTGTCGCCGACGGGCTTGAACAGATAGACGACCCGATAGGGATAACAAGAAAATCCAGTCCCTTGATCAAAAAGAGACTGGATATCGTTTTCTTTGCAGATCCTCTCGTATTTCGGGAAGTCTTCCATGTTATTTTTTCTTGTTCTTCTTGATTTCCGCAGCGATAAACTCCTCGATGGCCATGGTCATGGAAGGAGCGGTCTCGGTAGGCGCGTGGAAGTCAAGGTTGAAGCCCGCCTCGGTGATGGCGTGGCAGGTGGCATCGCCAAAGCCTCCGATGGCGACGTCTTTCTGCTTGAACTTCGGGAAGTTGGCTTTCAGCGACTCGATGCCTGCAGGACTGAAGAACACCAGCATGTCGTAATCGGTGATCTTGATGATCTTGGTCAGGTCAGCCGACACGGTGCGGAACATCACGGCTTTGGTGAACTTGATCTTGGCGTCCGTGAGCATGTCGGGGACACTGTCGGAGCTGATGTTGGAGCAGCAATAGAGGTAGTTCTCGTCTTTGTGTTTCTGGATGATCTCCAGCAGGTCGGCGAAGGTCTGGCTCCCATAGAACACCTTGCGTTTGCGATATTGGACATAACGCTGGAGGTAAAGCGCGGTCGACTCGTTGATGCAGAAATACTTCAAGGTCTCCGGCACGGCATAACGCATCTCCTTGGCCACTCTGAAGAAATGGTCGACAGCGTTGCGGCTGGAGAGGATAATGGCAGTATATTCCGGGAGTTTGATGTGCTCATGGCGAAGTTCGCTTGCGGTGACATCTTCCAGTTTGATGAACTTCTCAAAGGTGAAGTTGACCCCGTACTTCTTCATCAGGTCTCCATAGGGGGTTTTTGAGATGTCAGCCGGTTGTGGCTGTGATACCAAGATGGATTTTATCTTCATTTGATAAGTGTTTAGAACACAGGATTATGAGCGAAGAACCGCATCCCTGCTGTCACAAGGAGAACCAGGGGTGCGATTTCGAGCGTGCAAAAATACAAAAAAATATAAAACGAAGGCATTTTTGAAAAAACTCGTGTCTCATGCCATTGGAGGATGACCTTGGTGAGGGCGGCGACGAAGATGATGCCGATGCCAGTCCAAACGAAGATGGAGTTAGGGATGTAAAGGATCATCAACACGATGGGCATGATGATCAGAAAACAGAGCGTGGAGATGGAGAGTTGGATGGTGATTTGACGGGTTACCACTTCTTTTTGCTTGAAGAGCCATCCGACGAAGCCAAGGATCAGGAGACGCAGGACCACCCATGCTGCCACGATGCCGAGGATGATGCTGAAGGTGTTGAAGCCGTTGTAGGCCGTGATGTCGCGTGAGAACACCACGCAAGCCTTCTGCACGAATAAGGTCAGCACGATGATGTAGGAGAGGATGAAGGAGAAACCGATAAAACTGCGCAGGGGGCTCCATTCACGAAGCAACTGGTTGGTGTGCGCCACGCCTCCTGGAACGCTCAGGAGCTGTCGGAACTGACGGGGGTAGAGCTGCTTGTTGATCACCACCAACAACAGCACGGCCGCCAGGATGATGAGATTCCATCCTTCCAGCACCTCGTGCGTGACTCTGACCACAGGATTGATGACGCCCTCAAAGCCGTTGATGATAAAATGACCTTCTTCCATGCCTTCCATGAATTTTCCGGCTGCAAAAGTAATAATTTTGAATCATATACCGATAATTCCTTATCTTTGCGTTTTTAATCCGACAAACAATTCAACAGTTAAACAACACAACAAATCAACAATCATAACATGGACTTAATGCAAGAAATTATCGCCAATGCCCAAGCTCATAAGCAGCGCATTGTGCTCCCCGAAGGGGATGAACCTCGTACTCTGAAAGCCGCCGACCGTCTTCTCGCTGACGGTGTGGCTGACATCATCCTCATCGGCCCCGCTGAGAAAATCAAGGATATGACGGCAGAGTTCGGCCTCCAGAACATCGGCAAGGCCCGGATCATCGATCCCAAGAACAACCCCGACAAACAGAAATACGCCGACCTTCTCTATGAGATCCGCAAGGCCAAGGGCATGACCCCCGAGCAAGCCAGCGACCTGGCCGGGAACTTCATGTATCTCGGCATCCTGCTGGTGAAAGCAGGTGAGGCCGACGGTCTGGTGAGCGGTGCCCGTTCCACCACAGGTGACATGCTGCGTCCCGCCCTGCAGATCATCAAGACCGTGCCTGGCGTGAGCTGTGTCAGCGGCGCTTTCACGATGTTCCTCCCCGAAGGATGCCCTTACGGCACTGATGGACGTATGGTGTTCGCCGACTGTGCGGTGACCCCGATGCCTACAGCCGAGCAGCTGGCTGAGATCGCCATCTGCACCGCTGACACTGCCAAGGCCATCGCCAAGATCGATCCCGTCACCGCCATCCTGAGCTTCTCCACCAAAGGCAGCGCCAAACATGAGGTGGTCGACAAGGTCATCGAGGCCACCCGTATCGCCAAGGAGCGTCGTCCCGACCTCGTCCTTGACGGGGAGCTGCAAGCCGACGCCGCCATCGTGCCGTCCGTCGGTTCGA
>JAEEGL014741598.1_pt1 | contig 11721 bp, 7 predicted proteins | sample 9134231 | NCBI WGS metagenome assembly JAEEGL01 (sample SAMN16246548, study PRJNA631951) | gut metagenome | biome: gut microbiome; feature: rumen; material: fiber-attached | host: Bos | place: Iran: Karaj | collected 2018-10
CTCACACCAACCCACGTCGTTCTGGTTCTCGCTTGGCACAAAGCTATCGTAATGGTCGTAGCGGCCGAAAAGCCAGAGCTGGCGGCCGCTGTGGCTCCAGGCCAGCAGGTTCACGCCCGCCTCCACGGCGGCGTCCCACGCGGCCTGCGCCACCGTGGTGTGGGGATAGGGATTGCCCGTCATGGTGGTCTGGTTCTTGTTATGGGCCGAGATGGCGCTGGCGTCGCCCAGAAAGCCGTAGTCGGCGTTGCCGCGCACCGTCACATAGCGGTCGCGGTACTGGAAGTCGAAAGCTCCTATGAGCACCGTCCCCTTCACGTCGGCATAGCGCGAACGCTCGTCGGTGACGATGTCGTTGTTGAACGAGTTGCCTGCATAACCGCTCACGCCCAACCGCAGCCCCTTCACACCGCTCCAATCCACCCGCACCGCCGTAGCCAGCCGGTTCGCCGGACGGAACTCGTAGGGCGAGGCGCTCCCGTTGTGCACCCACCCCTGGTCGTTGAACAGAAAGGCGTTCAAGCCTGGAATCAGCTGCGCCTCGTAGCGCCAGGCGCCCGCACGGCCCCACAGGCTGACGCCCGTCTCGTGCCATGTGCAGGGCATGATGGTGTTCTCGCCCTCGGGGCGATAGACGCTGTAGAACATATTGGGCGTGTGGCCGTTGTTGGTGCGGCCCACGGGCACCACGATATGTCCCGCGCGCAGGTTCAAATATTTATTAAAGCTCTTCTGTACCCAGAACTGCTCCAAGGCCACCTCGCCGCCACGCTCCACCTCCTGCTCGAACTCGCCCGTCTCCTCGGTCTCCTTCTCCACAGCGGCCTCCACGCCGCCGTGCTCGAACTCCACCTCGGTGCCCACCGTCCAGCCGTGACCGAAGTCATAGCCCAGCATGATGACGGCATGCGGAAGGTCCACACGCCCAAAGCCTTTCGAGTCGCGGTAGCGCTCGGCGTGCGAATAGCGGAACACATTGTCCGAATAGAAATGATAGCTGTAGACGGCCTCGCCGTAGCCACCCACCGTCAGGCGGCTTTTGTGCGACGTGCTGTCGACCTGAGCCGAAAGGGAACCCGCCGCAAACATCGCGGCGGCAATACAAAGTGTTGATAGTCGTAGTCTTGTACTCATAGCAGCGTTAGTTTTTGACACTGCAAAAGTACAATTACCCTTCAGGGCAAGCAATACCCAAAAATGGTGATTTTAGTCCCGTCGGGGCCGCTTATCCTCCCCTACACCCTGGTTCCCTGCCGGCCCCGTACCGTAGGGACACGGCGTGCCGTGTCCGCTGTCGGCGGCATCATCCCCTGCGGACACGGCACGCCGTGTCCCTACAGCCACATCGTCCTCCAAACTCCTCTCTCCATTCGGAGAGGGGCCGGGGGTGAGGCTTTCCTCCCCCTGCTGTATGGCGCCGCAGTAGAGCGACTCGCTCCAGCGGCCGTCCTCGCTCATCGCCATCAGGTACACCTGCGCCTCATAGCCATCATAATAGCTTGACATCATGAGCGATATATGCTTCTGGTAGCGGTACACCGGCGCCGACAGGAACCCCTGCCCGCGGCCGGGCACATAGACATACAGATACACGTAGTCGAGGCTGCGGCCCCCACCCGGCTTGAAGCTGACCGACAGCACGTCGTCGTCCGTCCACGACATCTCCTTCAGCTCCACCTGCGGCACATCGCCCATGCTGAGGCGTAAGGCGCTGTAGTCCACCGTCAAGCGCCCCTCGTCGACGCCGAATGCCGGCTGGTTCGCCTTCACGAAGAGGTTGTACGACGTCATGCCCGCCTCGCGCGCCAGCGCGGTCATCGACTTGACCACCGCCTGTCGCATCTTGGCCGCCAGCTGCACCTCCTGCTTGAACAGCTCGCGGTGCTCCGTCTGCGCCTCCGTGCGCGGGTTGCGCACCATCGGGTTGTGCGCCCGCAGGCACCACTTCCCGTTCCACATATACCCCACGGCGGTCCCCAGCTTCCCGCTGAACCCGCCCAGATAACCACCTGATTGCTTCGCCATAACTTATTGTTTTACTATTATTATTGTCCCATCCACTCCCTTTCACTCCCCCACCTTTGGAGTTAAGGAGACAGTAGTTAAGTAGTTAAGACAAATGCTTCGGTCTACCCTGCTACTAGCATCGGAACCGTCCCTTCACACCCACTCTACTTCTTTACTCCTTTACTCTTCCACTTTTCCTCTCTTCTCAATCTCAATCAGAACTAAAAGAACTATTTCTCTAACCGAATCAATCCGAATCAACCCGAACACTCGTCGTCTTGATGTCTCGATGTCTCTTCGACTCTTTGACTTTTAGACCTTTAGACTTTCCCCCACTCTTCTCAATCTCAATCAGAACTAAAAGAACTATCAGAACTTTTCCTCTAACCGAATCAATCCGAATCAACCCGAACACTCGTCGTCTTGATGTCTCGAAGTCTTGATGTCTCGAAGTCTCTTTGACTCTTTGGCTTTTAGACCTTTAGACTTCCCCTCTCTTCTCAATCAGAACTAAAAGAACTATCAGAACTATTTCTCTAACCGAATCAACCCGAACACTCGTCGTCTCGATGTCTCGATGTCTCGATGTCTTGATGTCTCGAAGACTTCTTTAACTCCCCAAGAAAAAGTAAACCGTAAACTCTAAACTGTAAACTTTACCCCGTAAACTCTAAACTTTAAACTGTAAACTTTACCTATAACCCTTAAACACTAACCATTAACCATCACTCCTGTCGGTACTTTAACGTTATTCCCTCCATATTATTGCCTACTCGAGTAAATTTTGATAAGGAGAGGATAAAAAGAGGAGTAGGAGTTGAGTAAGAGATAGTGGCACGGAAATACTGGTTTACAGCCGCTTTGTACTGACCGAAATCAGGACGAAACGGCCTTCTCGGCCAAAATCTCTAACCGAAAGATCCGAAAGAGAACGTGAATTGTCGTGAATGGACCGTTAATTATCGTGAATGATCGTGAATGACCTTCGCGACAGTTGCCTGTCACCTCACCCCCAGCCCTGTAAGGACGCCAGATCTTAGCCGTGGGCGTGAGCCCACGGTATGGTGCGAGGATATTTTGAGCCCCGGAGGGGCGGCACAAAAACCTCTTTGTCGCTGGCGCACGTCAATCTTTTTCTTCTCTTGAACGTGAATTGTCGTGAATGGGCCGTTAATTATCGTGAATAACCTTCGCAACGGTTGCCTGTCACTCCTCCCCCAGCCCTGTAAGGGCGCCAGAACTTAGCCGTGGGCGTGAGCCCACGGTATGGAGTGAACATAATTTGAGCCCCGCAGGGGCGCGGCACATTCCGACGGTTTGTGTCGCCTCTGCGGGGCTCCGAAAGATTATCGTAGACTCACACCCACGACCAGCAGTTTGCCTCTACCTTATCACCACCACGCGGCGGGCGGGCTAGTTGTCGGCGCTGCCGCAACGGAAATAAAAAAGATTTGGTCAATCAAAAAAAAATGTGTACTTTTGCAAATTGAAAAAGAACGCGGCCTTCTCTACCGATATTAAAATGACAATAGAATAACTTTAAAAACCGATACCTATGTAGCAGGCAGAAAATAGTAAAGACATCATATTGAGCTGACGCTCTTGTTCTCTTGATAGAAACGTCTGGAAAACAATCTAAGGAACGAGAATAAGATTGCTGAGGTTCACGTTTAGGGCGTGAATTTCTTGCACTTATTTGTTCCCAAGGTATTCCAGACACCTCTATCAAAAATAAGTGGCTTATTAAAAGGAATTTGCGCCTTTCTTTATGTCCATTATTGAAACATCGGCTTCCGGATTAGTATTCAGGGAACCAAAATTTTTTTAATCATGAGAAACAAAGAATATGCCTTGCAACGACTAATTCAATAGCCGCTCTCTGCCGCATACTTGCGGCGGGGTGGGATGGTTTTGTAATTTCTAAAATTATTTGAATATGAAAATTAAAGTATTAAGTAAATGGTTACTACTTGCGCTGTTTGTCAGCGTTGGTTTTGTATGTAATGCACAAAAATGGCTTATTCCTACAGAAGTAAAAAAATACTCGCTACAAGTAGGTGATACCATTATCTTCAAATTCCAATATCCAGAAATTAGTATTCAACCCAAATACTATGGTTACAAAACAGATTATTCAAATCTCGAATATTACCTTGAGGGTTATATGAGTAATCGATATCAGTCTGTAAAACGAAAAAAAGACAACTACGGTGGATATGTATATCATGGCGATTATTCCGACGGCGGATACCTCAGTTTCAGAACGCCCCTAGCTGATATTGACAGCAAAGAACTTATTGTTTTGAGTACGGACAGATTTAGAAATAATCTTACAAGTTATGATTATGACACCTACCATGAAGTGAGATTACGCAATACGGCTTTCAATGATACTCTTATTTTTCGGTGTGTAGAATATAATTCAAAAACAACAAAACCGACAACCGTTCTTGTCCCTAAACTTGATCGAATCCTAAAAAAACATTTGGTTGGAACAAAATTCTATTGTCTTATATCAAACGGAGGTGAGGAGCGTGAAACTGACCGAATTGTATTAGATGAAATTGGTATAGCAATGAGGTATAGAGAATATAAGATAACAAACTGCACAATTTACTATGAAGGAGAATATTGGATACCAAACAATGGTTTGTCAGGTGTGGCAACACCTCATATTATCATTTGGTATCAAGACAAAGATGGCAATGACTATGTGTTTGACGATTACAAGACATCTGACAATAATTCATTTTTAACTTACTCTAAAGAAAAGTTAGATGCGATGGAGATAGAATGGCGTGAAAAGAGAAAGAATGTGGGTTATTATTATTTTGCTCTAACAAAGGTTGACAAACCTCAAAGCCAAAACGTCAGAAAAGGGAAGATTACTGATAACAATATCTATGAAGATAATATCATTTCAATAAAGTGGACCGAAGAAAGACAGATTTTTAACTTTATGCTGAAAAACCTTACCGGTAATTCAATGAAAATAATATGGGATGAAGCACTGATTGTGAATTTCGATGGTTTCACAGAAAGAGTACTACACAAAGGGGCTGATATGGATGCACTGAAGCAAGCACAGCAACCTGCCATTATCCCATCTTTAGCACAAATACAAGATTATTTTTGGTCTGAAAGATATTATGGAGGCAAACGTCTAGTTTATGGTTATGGAGGCGGTAATTATAACGAAAATACTGACGGAAAACAAATGCGTTTAATATTACCAGTTCAGGTAGGTAGTGCCAAATACACATACACCTTTACTTTTACAATAAAATGGAAATGGAGTTATCCAGAATTAAGAGAACAATAAAACACATGAAAAATAACAGATTATCGCTAATTATCAGTATTGCCGCATTCCTTTTGGCGGTTGTGGCAGTAGTCGCTGTTTTTTCTTCTGGCGGTCGTTTATGCGATATGAAAGGGAGTGAGCTCGCAGTTGGACTAATCGCGGCCTGTGCGACATTGATTGTCGGCTTCCACATATACAGCAAGGTTGATTATAAAGAGCAAATAAACGAACTTGCACAGAAAATCGAGAAAGCAGAAAAAATACAATCGGAGAACAAAGCAATGCAGGAAAGAATAAAAATAAGTGAATCCGCATTGCTGGCAAATCAAATAATTCACAATGCCGATTCCATATATGATGATATGGCACATTATCGTGAGGCCGCACCTGAATACGCGTTAATGAAAATTCTTGATGCAATTGTTCCAGCATTAGACGCTGGATGGAAAGGTGCTGCATTTGATATATTATTTAACACGATGGACATTTTTATAGCCCATCTGGGGCAAAGTGGTATCATAGAGTATTGCAAGAGGAATGGCCTTGATAATTATTCTGTGCAGGAATCGGTTTTTAAATATGACTTGGATATACGGGCTAAATCCAATGCGATACAATCTCATACAAACTACCACTATATTCAGAAGGAATATGAAGAACGATTGTCTAACATTGAGGCTAAATTTGCGGAGGCACGGGAGGTAATTTAACATCAATATATTATTACTCCAAAAGAGCATATCTTCTGCACAAGAAAATATGCTCTTTTAATTCGGTGGAGGGTATGATAGATTAAACTCCACTAACATTACAAAGAAAAAAAATAAACTGACAAAATAAAAGTCACTCTTGTCAATTCCGCAATGGATGGAGGAGGTCCTCTATTTCATTGCTTATTTCTTTCCCTTTCCTTAATGAATAGCATACAAAATGGGTTTCCTCTCTGTTTGCCGTTTTTTCGCCGAGACTATCCAACGTGTCGGCCCGATAACCATCGATTAGTTCGATAAAATACCGTAATTCAACATCCTTCTCACCCTCTTTTGACCATTCCTCAGGATTATTCAACTTAACGAAGTCTTTTTCGTGCTCCAGCAAAGATGCATTGTTGGCCTTGAACTCAATGAGGCACCTCCGTTTCATTTTCCCAGCATCCAGTTCATAAATGACCAAATCGAATTCCCCGCTTCGACCAGTAGGGTCTGGATGGGGGTTGGGATGTGGTTTTTCTTTTGATTTTGAAAATTCGGAATAGTTTTTCCTGGTGGGAGTCTCTACAGAATAGTAAATCGTAATATTTTTGCCTCGGAAATAATCGTTGAAAGCCTCTATGAAACAGAACCGCAGTTCCTGCTCGCTGATACGTGGTTTTCCATCAGAATAAGAGGGAAATACAAGCCTCGAAGTGTTTCTTTCTGAATTGACGGGATTGTTTTCCTTATTATGGTCGAATGCATACTGCACCCGTTCAAACGTCATTCTTATTACTTCGTCAATATGTATCTTCAAATCCCCTACTGTCATAGAATAGAGTTGATGTTTTTTTGTTAAGGTCTTTAAGGTCATTAAGGACTTTAGGGTCATTAAGGACATTAAGGTCGTTAGGGACTGTCGGTCAGAAGCCGCGCTTTTCTTTGCGCACGCGCATCATACGTTCGCTGAAACCGCCTTGCTCGACAAAGTCTTTCTCCAGGCGCTCCAGTTGTTTGAAGAGCAGGTAATCGGCTTGCTTGATGAGGACAATGGCCATGTTGGCTATCGTCTCCGGAGGGCGGGTGCTGCACAAATCCATAAAGTATTCCGCATCATTGTGTTCGCGACCCAGCTGCCGCATAGCCTCCAACTCAACTGACCCTTCTTCCCATTGGCGATGTCCGCGGGTACGCAGGTAATCGATATAGTCCTCCAACAGCTCCTGCAGGCTGGCTTTGGCCACATTCACCAGTTTGATTTCGGTCTTTGCCGAGGTGGAGGAAGCCGCACAGCCCTCGATGATGTTCTGCTTGCCGCTCCGCGCGGCCTGCACCATCTGGTCGATAGTACGGTCGCCCTTCTGCAAATAGTTGCTGCAGAAATAGAAGGTCAACTCGTAAATCACCTCCGTCTTCTGGTAGGAAAGCAGTTTGCGGTAATTGCCAGAAGGGCGGATGAGTTTCTCCATGGTGTTGTGTTATTTGGTCTTTAAGGACTTTAGGGACATTAAGGTCCTTAGAGTCACTAAGGTCGTTAGGGTCGTTAAGGTCCTTAAGGTCGTTCTCTTTTTCGAGGTGCAAAATTACGAAGAATAATTAAACTGGCAAAATAAATGTTGCATCTGAACGGATGACCAGGATGCAGGGAGAAAGTTTTTTTCAATTTGGAAAGAGTTCGTACTTTCCCTCTGAAAAGAACACGAATACCCATAAATCGCCTATGAATTAATTTATGGTAAATTCATGATAATTCGTGTTTAATGAAAAAACTTTTCATGTGTCTGTCTGTATGTCAGAAGATTTATGTAAATTTGCATTACGGAATTTACGTAATGAAATGCTTTGCCGGCTATAGCAAACAATAAAAGCGACACCCGGCCGTTATGTGGATAATGGAAAACGTGGCATTCATACCGTTCAGCATCACCGTGCACGGGCAATTGATTGAGTATAAGTGTCCCGCGGTGATGGGCATACTCAATGTGACGGCCGACTCGTTCTATGACGGCGGCCGCCACAGCGACCCGGCGTCGATGCTCGGCCACGCGCGCTGGCTGCTGGACGAGGGGGCAGACATCATCGACATCGGTGCCGTCAGCACCCGTCCCGGCGCCCAGCTGCTGCCGCCCGACGAGGAGGCCCGCCGCCTGTCGGAGGCCGTGCGCCTGCTGCGCAGCGAGCTGCCCGAGGCGGTGCTCTCGGTCGACACCTGCTACGCCCTGCCCGCCCGCGCCGCCGTCGAGGCCGGCGCCGACATCGTGAACGACATCTCGGGCGGCCAGTTCGACCCGGAGATGTTCCGCACGGTGGCCGACCTGCAGATGCCCTATGTCATGATGCACACCCGCGGCACGCCCGACAATATGCAGCAGCAGACAGGCTACGAGGATATTGTGGACGACCTGACAAAATACTTCTCCGCCCGAATCGACGAGCTGTACACCCTTGGCCTCAAGGACTTATGGCTCGACCCAGGCTTTGGCTTCGCCAAGACGGTGGAGGAGAATCACGAGCTGCTGATGCGGCTCGACGAACTGACCACCCTCTTCCGCGAGCCGATGCTGATCGGTCTGAGCCGCAAAAGCATGATATACAAACCGCTCGGCATCACTCCCGACGAGGCCTTGACCGGCACCATCGCCCTCGACACCCTGGCTTTGGAACGCGGCGCACGCATTCTGCGCGTGCACGACCCAAGACCCGCCAGAGAGACTATAAAACTCATGTTCCCAGACAAATAGAGACAACATTATGATACCTTTAGCTTTGATGGGCTTCCCCACCCTCCGAGTCATCGACATTCTCGACATCGCCATTGTGGCAGTCTTGGCTTACTATATCTACCGGATGGTGCGCGGCACCAACGTGATGCTTATCTTCTGGGCGCTGGTGATACTGCTGGTGGCCTGGCGTGTGGCCGACAGCCTCGGGATGAGACTGCTGGGGGCCATCCTGAGTGCCGTTGCCAGCGTGGGACTTATCGCGCTGGTGGTCATCTTCCAACCCGAGATACGCAAGTTCCTGCTTTTCCTCGGCACCAAGACGCAGCTGAACGAGAGCCTGTGGAAACGGATGCAGTTCTGGCGCCGCCAGCAGCAACGTGCCCAGGGCATCAACTACGAGGCCTATATCAACGCCTGTATGCACATGTCGCAGTCGAAGACGGGCGCCCTGATCATCTTCAAGCGCCAGAACGAGGTGGAGGAACTGATCAACACTGGCGAACGCATCGACGCGCTGGCGTCGAGCGCATTGATAGAGGCGCTTTTCTTCAAGAACTCGCCTCTGCACGACGGCGCCGTCATCGCCCACGGCAACAGCCTTCTGGCCGCCCGTTGCATACTGCCCGTCACCTCGCGACTGGACATCGACCCGAACCTGGGCCTGCGCCACCGCTCGGCTATCGGCGTCACCGAACAACTTGACGTGCTGAGCGTTATCGTGAGCGAGGAGACCGGCGCCATCAGCTATGCCATCGGCGGCACGATACACCACGACGTCACCCCCGTGGAGTTGCGTCAGGCGCTGGAGAAGTACGAGTGCTAAAGCGCTATATTTCCGTTTATTGAAAAATAATTTATAAGAATACAAATTAATTTTGTATTTTTGCAATCCATTTTTGTGAGTTTTTTTGCAAAAATGTGTAAGATTTTGCACCTCGGTGCGTCATATAAAAGTGGAAAGTGGAAAGTGAAAATGGAGTGGATAGTGGGGAGCGGGGAGCGGGGAGTGGAGAGTGAGGGAATTACGGAATACAACAAAATACAATAATTCAATAAATCAACATTCAAATGAAAAAGACAATCTGGATTCTGCTGCTGACCTTTGTATTCAGCGGTATCTCCTTTGCCCAGCTACCCGGCGCGGACAAGAAGGAGAAGAAGAGCGACCTCACCGAAAAGGTGCCTCTCGACAAGAAGGTGCGCTACGGTAAACTCGACAACGGCTTTACCTACTATGTGCGCAACAACAAGAAGCCCGAGAACATGATTCAGTTCCGTCTGGTGTCGAACGCCGGTTCCATCATGGAGCGCGACGACCAGCAGGGTTTGGCCCACTTCTGTGAGCACATGGCCTTCAACGGCATCAAGGGCTATCCCCACAACACGATGATCCAGAAGTTGCAGGAACACGGTGTCGAGTTTGGACGCGACATCAACGCCTACACCAGCTTCGACCAGACCGTGTACTATGTCAACATGCCCGCCGACGACCCCGAGATGGTGAAGATGGGTATCGAGATTCTTGACGGCTGGGCAGGCAACATTCTGTTCGACCAGAAGGAGATTGAGAGTGAGCGCGGCGTCATCCACGAGGAGTGGCGCGGTGGTGTCGGTCACGGCGACCGTCTCCGCAAGAAGACCTGGCCCATCATGCTCAAAGGCTCCCTCTATGCCGACCGTCTGCCTATCGGTAAGGAAGAGGTCATCATGAACTTCGAGCGTCAGAGCATCGTCGACTTCTTCAACGACTGGTATCGTCCCGACCTGCAGGCCATCGTCATCGTTGGCGACATGGACAACTACGAGTATGCCGGCAAGAAGGGTGCCCAGGCCATGGAGCAGAAGGTCATCGACATCTTCAGCAGCCATAAGTTCCAGGGTACTCAGAAGCTGCCCCGTCTGAGCTATGAAATCCCCGGCAACGTGGAGCCCCTCATCTGCATCGCCCAGGACAAAGAGGCCACCAGCACCAGCCTCCAGCTGTACTGGAAGCACCAGAAGACCCCCAACGGCACCGTCGGCGCCTACCGCCAGATGATTGTCCGCAACCTTATCGGCATGATGATCAACGAGCGCTTCAGCGACATCTGCCAGAAGCCCACCGCCCCCATGATGTATGCCGGTGCCGGCTACAGCGGCTTCCTCGGCCGTGAGATCGACGTCTTCGCCGTCAGCGCCGCCCCCAAGGAGGGCCGCATCGAAGAGACCTCCGAACTCCTGCTCAAGGTGATGAAGCAGATTGACGAGCACGGCTTCCTGCAGGCCGAACTCGACCGCCAGAAAGAGGACCTCCTCAGCACCTACACCAAGCTGGCCAAGGAGGAGAACAAGACCCAGAGCAACAGCCTGGCCGACGAATACACCAACCACTATCTGGAGAACGAGCCCTGCCCCGGTATCCGTCAGGAATGGAAATACGCCAAGGAGTTCATGCCCGAAATCACCCTCGAGGAGTGCAACGCCATGGTGAAGACCTGGATTACCGACGAGAACATGATCTACTACCTGACCGCTCCCGAGAAAGACGGCTTCAAGGTGCCCACCGAGAAAGAGGCCCTCAACATCATCAAGAACAGCAAGAATATTGCCACCGAGCCTTGGGTCGACACCTATAAGGACGAGCCTCTCTTCAGCGAGAACGTCCCCGCCAGCGACTACACCGTCACCAAATACAACAGCGCCCTTGGCTACTACGAGTACACCCTGCCCAACGGCATCCGCTTCATCGTGAAGCAGACCGACTACAAGGCCGACGAGATTCAGATCGGCAGCTTCGGCCTCGGCGGCACCTCGCTCTATGAGGACAAAGACGCCTACGAAGCCCAGAACGCAGCCGGCTTCATCGATGCCGGCGGTATCGCCAACTTCAGCGCCACCGACCTCAGCAAGAAGCTCAAAGGCATGAACCTCAGCATCAGCCCCTACATCAACAGCGAGACCCAGGGCTTCACCGGCAGCTGCTCGCCCAAGGACCTTGAGACCACCCTGCAGCTCA
>JAEEGL015978256.1_pt1 | contig 11721 bp, 8 predicted proteins | sample 9134231 | NCBI WGS metagenome assembly JAEEGL01 (sample SAMN16246548, study PRJNA631951) | gut metagenome | biome: gut microbiome; feature: rumen; material: fiber-attached | host: Bos | place: Iran: Karaj | collected 2018-10
TAAACAATGAACTTGTTGAGAAAAGAATCAGTTATAAACTGGATGATTTGCTGCATATAGTGTTAGAAGAGGCATATATGTTACAAATTAATAAGAGAAAAATGCCTACTTCTAAGGTCCTTGATAAGATTAAAGCGGATGCTATTGTTGAGAATTTTTATGAAATTTTGAAAATGTTTGAAGTAAAAGAAAAATTCCGTATATTATGTATGACACGTAAACCGAATGATATTCTTATGTGGGGGTATTATGGCAATTCAGGGAAAGGGATGTGCACAGAATATGAAGGAAATGAAATAAGAGAAGGGATTATTGGCAGATCTAGTGTGATATGTGTATATGGTGATGTGCAGTATCCGGAGACCAATAATAGACCTCAAATTACACATTCTGGTGGTTTGATGGATGATATATGGCCGTATATCATGGAATGTATATTTACAAAATATAAGGCTTGGGCTCATGAGAATGAGTTTAGATATGTTATTTTGGGTGAGGAATTTGCAGAAGATTATTTAGATATTCAATCAAGAATAAACAGAATCTTTTTAGGATGTCTTCATGATGAGATAGATGTTTATAATACAGCTTTATTGAATGCACCAGTAATAAAGCTGGCAAAGCATGCAAACAGATACGAATTAGTGGAAACTGTTTGATATTAGACCTAAAAATTTTGCAAACCAACACTTGATGTGGGGGTAAAAGGTCGAATCGGTAATAATTTAGGTAAAGCAATTCATCACTTTTTACAAATATAATAAAATAGGATATTATATATAAATTGTCTTTAATACGAATCAACTAGCACAAAAGCTAATAAAGGAGATATATAATGAAAAAGGCACTAATCACAGGTATCAACGGTCAGGATGGTTCATATCTTGCAGAGTTTCTTCTTGAGAAGGGATATGAGGTTCACGGAACAGTTCGCAGATCTTCCATATCCAATACTGCCAAGATCGATCACCTCCTCGCAGAGAACAAGATCAAGGTACATGACGCAGATATGTCAGATTCTTCATCACTGTTCAGACTTATCCATGAGATAGAGCCTGATGAGATATATAACCTGGCAGCTCAGTCACACGTACAGGTATCATTTGATGCACCTGAGTACACAGGTGAGGTTGATGCTATCGGCGTCCTCAGAATCCTCGAGGCAGTAAGAGCACTCGGCCTTACTAAGAAAACAAAGGTATATCAGGCATCCACATCTGAGCTCTATGGTAAAGTAGAGGAGCTTCCTCAGAAGGAGACAACACCTTTCCACCCCTACAGCCCTTATGCTGTTGCAAAGCAGTACGGCTTCTGGATGATCAAGGAGTACCGCGAAGCTTATGACATGTTCGCTGTAAACGGAATCCTTTTCAACCACGAGTCAGAGCGCAGAGGTGAGAATTTCGTAACACGTAAGATCACATTGGCAGCAGGCCGCATCGCAGAGGGACTTCAGGATCACCTTGAGCTTGGTAACCTCGATTCCAAGCGTGACTGGGGTTATGCTAAGGACTACGTAGAGTGCATGTGGCTCATCATGCAGCAGGAGACACCGGACGATTTCGTTATCGCAACAGGTGTACAGCACACAGTTCGTGATTTCACAGAGAAGGCATTTGCCGCTAACGGCATCAAGATCCGCTGGGAAGGCACAGGCGCTGATGAGAAGGGCTACGACGCTGAGACAGGCAAGATGCTCGTTTGTGTAAATGCAGCATGGCTTCGTCCCACAGACGTTGATAACCTTTGGGGAGATCCCACCAAGGCTAAGACAGTACTTGGCTGGAATCCTCAGAAGACAAGCTACGAGCAGCTCGTTGAGATCATGGCAAAGCACGACCGTGAGCTCGCTAAGCAGGAGAAGAAGGCGAAGGCTTAAATCAAGATCACAATGCGTTTGCTCTTTAGGAACTACATGACCCACGCCTCTGGCGTGGGTTATATGGGAACTGTATCAGAGCGTAGATAAAGTGACACGAAGTATCGGATGAGGGCAATGGGAATTTCTAAACTATCCTGGAAAGATTTCATATATATCGGATTCGCATTGGCTGTTATGATGTCAATACGTGATGATTCGAGAGAAGAATTCTACCTGTTAGTGTTGGTAGGAGCTTTTTTTGTGTGTACAAATGTTAAGGAAAATATCGGATATCTAAAAGAATTTGTATTACGATATCCGATTTATTCTGTTATGACAATTGTATGGACATTTTATTTCACGTTTATTAATCAAATCTTTCCAAGATGTGATAAATACGCCATCTCTGTCTTTGGAATAATCTTTGCAGGATATTGTTTTTCTAAAACAGATGATCAAATGCGTCAGGAAGCATTTGAGAGATTATGGGTTGTGTTGGCTGCAATGATTATCATTAGTGTTATTAATTATTTCCTGAATCCTCCGTCAAATGGAAGAATGCAGTTATTCTTTATAAATCCCAATATTGAAGGATATGCAATAATTATATTTCTGATGGTTAGTCTTCTTTTCATCAAAAGCAGAGGGGGAAAGATTTTTTCTGCATTAGTTTCTGCAGGCGCCATTCTTTGCACCAGCTCAAAGGCGTGTTCCATACTATATTTGGCTATTATCTCTTTGTATATTTGTGGTTATCTTAGAAATGTCAAAAAAATCAAACAATCTGAAAGAAAGCATAATATTCCAATCATTATAATAATCATATTAAGTGCTGTATTGGCGTCCGCATTAGCTCTCAAATTGGGAGGTTCCATAATTCAAAGGATTGGAGATAGACATGTTGAAGCAATACATGATATTTGGGGATTTCTTCAAGGAAAGAATCAGCCGGTCGATTACAGCACCAGTACTAATCAAAGAATATTTGATTACATAATGTCGCTTGAGTTATTTCCAAAGGGAACTATGGCAGAGGTGTTATTGGGCAGAGGTTTAATGCATCAGTATTTATATGCACTCAAGCCTACGTTCATTCGAGTATTCTCCATAACTACCGGAGGAGTGGCTGGGCCTGCTGAAAATACTTTTTTGTCGTTAATGTATGATTCCGGAGCAATAGCCTTTGCCTTGTATGGTGGCATATTTTTTAGTGCTATCAGATACTTTATAAAAAGTACCGACGAGTTTCTGAAAAAAGTATCTTCAATACTGATAACGCTTATGCTTCTTGGGCTAACAGTAGATATGGAATACCTGATAGGTATTATGTATGTTGAGTGGCTTCTGATGGGTATGGTTTTAGGTAGGATTAGTGATGATGAGAAGAATCATGTGTTAATCCCTTCAGTATTAGGTTCGGCATGTGTTATACCGTTTATCTATTGGCTGCCGCAAATAATATCGTGGGGCAGAACAATTCTTAATTGGGAGGCATTTAATAACAAGACGATATATTTTGCTACAATAATTGCTATATTAGTTATGATAATGGCCTTGGTGTTAGTGATATTCTTTGGAAGCATTGGATTTTCCGAAATATTGATTCACAGAAAGGTCAGGAAAAGAGAATGGATAGTTACAATATCAGGACTGGTAGTTATTGTGTTGGGAATATTTATCAGTTCTTTGATAATTGAGAAAACCAGGGATAGTATAAGAGACAGATTAGATGTTGAGAAAGCATTGTTGTGCGAAATCATGGATGTGATAAACGGAGAGATATATATTGATACATATCCTGAGGTGTATGACAGAGAACTAGGAGGAATTGCCAAAAGTGTCTTTAGGTTAAGGGAGCTTGTTGCTTACGACAATGTTACGATACTTGCTGATAAAAAAACAGATTCACATTTATTTGAAAGCAAAGGCTTTTTATATACACCTATATCTGATTGGGATGCAATTTATACTAACGATGAAGATGTAATTGAGTTTCTGGAGGAAAAAGGATATAGACTGACAAGTTTTTGTACTGCCCAAATTGCAGTTGATTCAAATGGTGATGACTTGGTAGTACCTATGTATGATGGAAGATACACTGCTACATTTAAGCTTAGTACGTCTGTTCCACTTGCAAATGACTGCGAAGTTGGTGTTTTGAAGATTGTTAGAAAATCAGATGATAAAGTAATATCTGAGGAGCATATAAGTAGGGGACAGTTCGATGAAGATGGACAGCTTACTCGAGATATAATATTTACCTTATATAATAATGGAATATATGATATTAGGTTTATTGCCGATGGAATAAATGATAATGATTTCAATCTGGAATCAGTATATTATACCAGAACACCGGAATATGATAGGCGAATAAAAGTCAATAAAATAGGCAAACCCTCTCATGAGGAATACTATGATCTTGATGGTGAGCCTTATGAGATGAATGGCGGTTATTATGGTGTTGACAATGAATATGATCAAGCGGGGAATGCTATAATAACGACATATCTTGGACGAAATTATGAACCCATGATGGTTGAATGGGGATATACTACCGTAAAAAGGGAATTTAATGATAAAACTCAGACTATAAGATGTGAATATTATGATGAATCAGATAATAAGGTGTTGGCTCTTGGTGGGAAAGCAGCAGAGGAATATGAGTATGATGAACGAGGTTATGTCAATGAGATAAGATATTATGGACTTGATAATGAGCCGGTTCTTTATTTTGGGCTATACTTTTGTGTGAAAAAAACTAATAATGCAGGTGGGCAAGCACTTCATGAAGATTATTATGGATCCGAGAATGAACCTATTTTGATTCAGGGAGAGTATTCCAGCGTGGATTATATATATGATGATGGTGGGATACTTGTAAAAAAAGTATTCTATGATTTAAATGGAGACATCGTTAAAGAAGAAAGTAGATAACACTTAAGTATGCTATAATTGATTGGATATGGTGCAATGAATAGTAATTGGTTTAAGCTGTTTTTGAAAGCAATGAGAATTAAATATGGTAAACGCCTATTATTGAAAGGTGTTCCGGTGATATTCAATAAGAGTGGAGCACAATTAATTATTGGTGACAATGTTACAATTAAGTCGTCATTTCTTTCAAATCTGGTAGGGTTATATTCCAGATCAATTATAGTTACTCGTGCACCTGGCGCCAGAATTATTATAGGTGATGGCGTGGGAATATCAGGCGCTACCATATATGCCAGGGAATTAATTGAGATAGGTGATAATACTGCAATAGGTGGCAATGCTAAGATATTGGATAATGATTTCCACCCAATTGAAGCAGAAGATAGAATAAGGCTCCTTTCTGATCCTAATGGAGGAGATTCGGAATTGGTGCCATCGAGACCGATTCATATCGGTAATAATTGCTTTATAGGATGCAATAGCATAATCCTAAAGGGAACGGAATTGGGAAATAATTGTGTTGTTGGTGCAGGAGCGGTTGTTGCCGGCAAATTTGAGGATAATAGTGTGATAGCGGGGAATCCGGCGAGAGTAATTCGCAAACTGGGAGACAGAAATTGAAGAAGAAACTACTAATATATGCCCATTATTATGTCCCTGATGTGGCTTCAACAGGACAGATAATACAGGATATGGCTGAAGGTATGATAGATGACTTTGATGTCACGGTCATCTGTGCAGTCCCTTCTTATGGCGGCATTATCAGTGAAGACTATAAGGGTAAAAGGTTTTATCGTGAAGAGATAAACGGAGTTCATGTTTTACGTGTTTCAGTACCGGAATTTACCAAGGCGAAGAAATTCAGTCGAATTAAAAATATACTGACATATTATTTAAATGCAAGAAGAGCTACAAGAATGGTTGGTGAACAGGATTACGTATTCGCATTATCGCAACCGCCGATTTTGGGTGGACTTCTTGGGGTATATGGAAAGAAGAAGCTTGAGGCTAAGCTTGTATACTCAATCCAAGATTTTAATCCTGAGCAGATTGAGGCAACAAATTATATTGGAATCAAACCAATAATTGAAATAGTAAGAAAAATAGATATCAGAAATTGCAGAGAATCAGACCTTGTCATTACGGTTGGAAGGGATCTTGTGGAAACCTTGAGAAGGCGCTTTGATTATGGCGATATGCCAAGATATGCAATGATTAATAATTGGATTGACGATAAGGAAGTTTATCCCCTTTCTGCAGACAATCCGGGAGTTGTAACGTTCAAGAAAGAGAATGACCTTTTAGATAAATTCATATTCATGTACAGCGGGAATATGGGGTTGTACTATGATCTTGAAGGATTGATTACTTTGACGGAAAAGTTTAAGGGCGCAAAGACTCCGGACGGTCGAGAGGTGGTATTTGCGTTTGTGGGTGCGGGTAGTATTAAAGATAAGCTTGTGGAATACAAGGAAGAACATAATCTGGACAATGTGATATTTATTCCATATCAGGATAAGGATAAGCTTATATTCAGTCTTAACGCTGCTGATGTTCATTGGTGTGTTAATGCAAAAGGAATTAAGGGAGTATCATGTCCTAGTAAATTCTATGGAATAGCTGCAGTTGGGAAGCCGGTATTGGCAGTTCTTGAGGATGGATCTGAGGTTTCAATGCTCATAAATGAGATTGGATGTGGAAAAATGTCTGAACCGGGATTGTATGATAAGGTGGAAGAAAACATAAGATGGTTTATCAATAATGCTGATGGAAGTATCCTTCAGGAGATGGGAAGATGGGGGTATGAATATTTGTGCAATAATCTTACAAAGGATATAAGTGTCAGAAAGTATATAGATAGTATAAAGGCTTTATAGTAATAACAAATTAAACAGGAGAAAGCTTATGTACTTTCTCCTGTTTGTTGTTGACGCATATATGTACTAATGTTGATAAATTTGATTAATAACTAGATTAAAAAAGTAGAGGGTAATATTGGATAAGAGAAGAATTTGTTTTATAGCACAATTTCCGCCTCCGATACATGGACTATCGAAAGCCGTGGAAACGCTTTATAATTCTGAACTTTCGAAAAAATATGATTTCGAAAAGATAGATATAACTAGCAATAAGAGAATTATCAGAAACCTTATTGCTATAAAGAAAAGTAAAGCAGATTTATTTTATTTTACAATATCTCAAACAAAAGGCGGTAATCTAAGGGATTTGATGATTTTCAAAGCAATTGGAGGCCGCCCTTGTCTTGTTCATTTGCATGGTGGATATTTTAGGATATTAGTAGATAGTTTGAGGCAGTGGCAAAAGAATAAGAATTATAAGGTATTTAGCAATTTGGCTGGAGCGATAGTTCTTGGACCAAGTTTGAAATGGATATTTCAAGGAATGCTTCCGGATAAGAAAATTTATATTGTGCCTAATTGTGTGGATGATGAATATCTGATATCAGATGAAGTATTTGAGAAAAAGATAGCTTCTTTCGATGAAAGAAAGATAAAGCATGTGCTTTATCTTTCAAATTTTATTAAATCAAAAGGATATCCTGAAGTGCTAGAAATAGCAAAAAAGATAAAAGAGCAAAGCAATGACCATAGATTTCATTTTGATTTCGCGGGAAAATTCTTTGATAGGGCAGATGAAGAATTCTTTTGGAATTACGTGAAAGACTATGAATTACAAGAATATGTTACATATCATGGGATAGTCTCAGGGGATAAGAAGCGTGAACTATTAGAAAAAAGCGATCTTTTTGTTTTACTTACAAAGTATCCAAAGGAAGGTCAGCCAATAAGCATTATAGAGGCTATGGCAAATGGATTAGTGGTTGTTACTACTAATCATGCAGGTATTCCGGATATTGTAGCGAATGATTTTGGAATAATTCTAGATAAAGAAAGTGAATGTTTAGCAGATGATGCAATAAGAGCTATTGAAACAGCTGATATAAAAATGATGGAGATAGAAGGAAGAGAGTGGGCGAAACATAACTTTTCCGAAATGAGATATATCAGTGATATGGAGAGAATATTTTCAAGAGTTTTAAAGGAGCAAAATGAAGAAAAAAGTTTTGGGTGAATCTTCTGTTTGATCGGATAATAGTGGTAATCAGATAATTGTTCAGAATGAGGCAAATTATGCGCGTTTTATATTTAACTAATATACCGTCTCCATATAGATTGGATTTTTTTAATGAGTTAGGGAGAAACTGTTGTTTAACTGTTCTTTTTGAAGGAGGAAGCTCATTGGAGCGAGATGAGAAATGGGTTGGGGAATCAGCAATCTCATATCGACCAATTTATCTTAAAGGCATTCGAACAGGAAAAGATACTTTTTTTTCTCCAGGTGTATTAAAAGTATTAAAAGAAAAATGGGACATAATAGTTATTGGAATGTATTCAACACCGACGGGGATGATGGCAATTCAGTTTTTGAAATGTAAGAAGATTCCTTTCTTCATTGAAACAGATGGAGGTTTTATTAAAGATGAGAATGCACTGAAATATTGTATTAAGAAGCATTTCATATCTTCAGCTGAGTGGTGGCTGAGCTCTGGAAGTAAAGCTACAGAATATTTGTGCCATTATGGAGCAAAAAGAGAAAATTGCTTTCTATATCCATTCACATCATTAAAGCAAATGGATATAGAAAAAGCAAAAGAGGCTGATGGTATTGAACGAATCGCAGCTGCTCGAGAAATAATAGGTGCAAAGAAGAAAAATGTTATATTGTCTGTTGGTAGATTCACTTACAACAATGGATATGGAAAAGGGTATGATACTTTATTGCGTGCGGCAGAACACCTCAAAGATGATGTTGAAATATTCATAGTTGGAGATGATCCAACCGATGAATTTCTTCAGTGGAAGAATGAAAAGCATCTGGATAATGTCATTTTTATTGGATTTAAAACAAAAGAGGAACTGAAAGAGTATTATATAGCAGCTGATGTTTTTGTTCTAATGACACGAGGGGATGTTTGGGGATTAGTAATAAATGAAGCAATGATGTATGGTTTGCCAATAATCACGACGGATAAGTGTAATGCTTCTGCTGATTTGGTAAAGGGAAATGGTTATATTATAAATGCAGATGATGCTGAATCTCTATTGAGGAAAATTACTGAAATTATTGACAATGATGATCTAAAAAACAAACAGAAGCAAATTAGCTATTCAATAATTGAGAATTATTGCATTGAAAATATGGCAAAGATACATATAAATGCTTTTAAAGAAGTTGTTGATGGTAATTCACATTAACTATATAAGATGATTTAAGTAAAAACGGACGAGTATGATGAAAGGAGTCTATTTCAAAATGTCCGAACAATGGGAAAAGTATTATTCAAGAGACCAGTTGAAACAATTACAAATGATTGAACTTGAAAATTTGAGGGCTTTTGTAAATGCATGTAAGGAATTAAATATTGAGTATTTTGTGTATGGGGGTACGCTATTAGGCGTTGAGAAATATAAAGGATTAATACCGTGGGATGATGATATAGATGTTGCTTTGCCGAGAGAAAGCTATGATATATTTATCAGACGTGCACCAGAGATTCTACCAGATCATCTATTTCTTCAGAATCCATATAATTGTAAAGAGTGCCCCTACCCTTATACAAAATTGAGGAGAAAAGGCACAAAATATGTAGAATATGCTAATAGGAATGTGAACATAGATACAGGAATATATATTGATATTTATCCTGTTGATAAGATACCAGATGATGAAAAAAAGCGAAAAAGGCAATTTCGAAAAGTTCAGTTTTGGATACGTATTTATGTTTGTAGGCAAACTCCGCTATATGACAGAAAAGTTCCTGGGGTATTGGGACCGGCTAAAAGAGTGTTGAAATGGGTGATTTGTAAGCTGGCCCGTTTATTATCTCAAGAGTTTTGCATAAACAAAATCGACCATTATATGACATTATATAATGATTGTGCCACAAAGAGATATGCAGCTCTTAATTCACCTAATTATAATAATATTTATTGCCATTTATATCCATTGGAAGAGGGTGTTTTTGAGGGGATCAATGTTTTGCTACCAGGTGACTATAAAACGCATTTAGGAATGAGATATGGTGATTATTCAGTTCTTCCGAAAGAGGAGGACAGAATTGGACATGTTCCATATATTTTGGATTTGGGAAAATTTGAGGATATAAAGAAATGAAAATGACGCTAGATGAGATTAAAAAAATGAATAAGGTTCAGTTGGATATATTTAGGCAATTTGAGTATGTCTGCGAAACTATGCATTTGCAGTATTATATGATTCATGGAAGTTTACTGGGAGCACTTAAGTGCGAGGGTTTTTTTCCATATGATGATGATATTGATGTTGCTATGCCTAGAAAAGATTACGATAAATTTATTACTTATGGACAGCAATACTTATCTGATAACTTATTTATTCAATCTTCCAAGACAGAGGAGGAATATCCGCTTCCTTTTGCAAAAATAAGGGATACTAATACTGTTTTTTGGCAGCCAATTATGGGAAATTTTAATATTAACCAAGGGATTTATATAGATGTATTTCCAATGGATAACTATCCTATTAATCCGTTCTTACAAAAATGGCTACAACTTAAGAATTCAATTTATCAGGCTAGAATAGCAAATGGATTCATATATGAAAGAAAACAACCGTTGTTAAAAAAGCTGATTAGAAAGCTATCAGTTATATTTTGCTTTTCGATAAAAGAAGCCATAAAAAAACGTGCTGATTTATACACGAATATACCTGAGACGGGAATGGTGATTGTTGTTGGAGGAAAGAAAAAAGAGCAAGGTATTCCAATAGATTTGTTTGGAAATGGTGACGGTTTATTATTTGAACAAAGGCAAGTAATATGTCCACAAAAATATAAAGAATATCTTTCATGCATTTATGGAGATTATGATACTTATAATCCAGCTAAAGAATACATGAATGAAGATGATACAGTTAATGTAAGTGCAAGTGTGGTTAGCGTTGAAGAGTCTTATAGAAATTATAAGTGAATAGAATGATATTATTGACAAGGCAATAGGAAAGCAGTGCTTAATGAAGGTGGAGAAAAACTATTTATTGAAAAGAGGAAAAGTGTCGGTAAAACTTTCTATAATGATAGCTTTGATGCTTTTATTTATTATGTGCAGTGGTAGCTGTTGGGCATTATTGTATGCACGATATTATGATGTGGCATTTTTTCTATGTTGCCTTTGTACTACGATAGAAAGAAAAAAGATTGCAAGTAAAAACATATTTATTGCAGCATTCTTTTTGGCTTTATATTTTTTAAATATTATAGTTAATATAAGATTTGAGCCAAATATAAAAATGTATATTTCAAGTATATTGCGTATTTTAGGAACATGTATGATATGTAGCAGCTTTTCAAAAGAATCGTTTGATAAAGTGTATTATCATATGATTTCATGCTTATCTGGAGCTAGTTTATTGGTTTATTTCTATAACTACTTTGTATCGAATGTACCATATATTACAAATGGACGCTTTTATATGTTTGGTCCGTTTCAAATAATGATTTACGCGAGACGCAATTCTGGAATATTTTGGGAACCGGGCGCATTTCAACTTTTTATTGCATTAGCACTTTGCATAGCTGTCATGTATGGAAGTGAATTAAGTAATAAGAAATGGCTGTATTATGGTGAGATAGTTATACTTATATTGACAATTCTTACTACAGGATCAACAACGGGATATGTTTCATTGATGGGCATCTTTATGTTTGATTTACTTAGGAGATGGGGGAAGTGGAATACTTCACAGAAGTTTATGGTGACAATCCCTGTATGTGTTTTTGCAGTATTTATTGTGATTCAAATTCTTCAATCTTCAGTTATTCAGGATAAATTTTTTTCGGGAAATGTTTCATTAGTGATTAGACA
>JAEEGL016211727.1_pt1 | contig 11721 bp, 11 predicted proteins | sample 9134231 | NCBI WGS metagenome assembly JAEEGL01 (sample SAMN16246548, study PRJNA631951) | gut metagenome | biome: gut microbiome; feature: rumen; material: fiber-attached | host: Bos | place: Iran: Karaj | collected 2018-10
AGGTGCCGCCGGAGTCGCCGCCGGAGGTGCCACCGGAGTCGCCGCCGGAGGTGCCGCCGGAGTCGCCGCCGGAGGTGCCGCCGGAATCACCGCCGGAAGTGCCGCCGGACGTGCCGCCGGAGTCGCCGCCGGTACTGGAGCTGCCGGAGGTGGAACCGGAATCATCGCCCGGATCCGGGGGAGGAGTTTCCTCCGGAATGGTCCCGACCGTGACTTCCTTGGGGAACATCTTGTATACGGATTTCCCTATGAGTTTGGTATCCACCTTTTTACCGTTCTTATAATAGTCCACGTAGGTTTGGACGCTGAGCCCGTCCTTTCCGGTTTTGGTCGTGACCCGATAGGAAACTGGCTTTGTATTGTCTTTCTTCTCTACCGTCGTTGCCTTGGTGACCTTTCTTCCACCGGTTCTGATCTTGATCTCATCGAACGCGTCGGTCTCGTAGGGCACGCCGTATATCTGCATGTTCAGTATATTGCCTTCCGTATACGCAACGATGATGATGTCGCTGGAGGTGTTGTTTCTGAATTTAAAGTCGATGATATTGCCGATGGAATTGATGGTGGCGTCCCGGCCGGGCTCCACATAGCCCACCCGCATGCTGTGGTTGCGCCGTTCCACAACCTCAAGATCGGCGTACAGGACCGCGTTGTACAGGGTGGAGGAGAGCTGGCATACGCCGCCGCCGGCCTGTTGGACGGTTTCCCCGCCTTCAAACGCGCCAGCCAAACGCCAGCCGTTTTTCCGGGTGCGCTTGCCCAGGGTGTCGTTCATGGAGAAAACGTCGCCGGGCTTCAGGATGGTCCCGTTGATCTTCTCTGCGCCGAAACGGATGTTGTGTTTTCGGTTGGAGGTGCTGGTCGAAAAACCGGTCTTGTATTGTCCGCGAAGCGTATACTGACCTTCCAGCATCTGGCGGGTCATAGCGGGCTCAAGTTCGTGCATGGGGATGGTGATCGTTTCCCCGGCGAGGGGATTGGTCGCCAGAATGGTATCCGTGAGAGCGGCTTGGTCGATGCCTAAGCCAGGTATCTCGTCCTTATAGGTGATGACGTTTTTTTCAAGTCCGATGGTGGCGTTCACGGCAGGCGTATCTATCTGGCTGGCCATATACGTGACGAACTGGCTGACGGAGTCAACGTCGTAGGCCGGAGCGGGAGCGACTTCCTTGCCGGCGGATATTTCCTTCACCTGAGCCATGAAATCGTCATAGGGCACGGTCTTGTCCCGCATAAGGGAGAAGGCGGTGTCAACGGCGCTGTCAAGGTCGAACAAGAGCCGGATGCCCAGGGGAGCTGCGCTCGCCGGTTCGTCCTCCTCTTCCTCAATGATGGTGCCGGAGGCTTCGGCAGCCTTCAGCTCAGGGTCGACGGCGTCGTCATCCTCTTCTTCATCGGGGGCCTGGATGTCGCCGAGCTTCTGTATGCCTTCCACGGAAGCAGGATAGACGTTGGTACCGTCCGAAAGGAAGAGATTGACCGCAGGAGGCTCCTGGGTCAGTTTTTCGTTTACAGCGGTCTTGGCCTGGTCGCGAGACATATCGCTCACATTCACGCCGTAGATGATGGTGCCGGGCAGCATGACGGTGCGGTTGACGATGGCGTCGACCTCCTGTTTGTGCTGTTCGGCGATCATGTCCGCTTCAGGCGTGCCCACGACGATATTCTGTTCCGTCATGACTGAGGTCGCCGCAGGGGAGGCGTTGACATTCTGCGGTATGGATTGGACGGGACTCGCATCCTTCTCACTCAAGAGGATGGCGCACAGACCGCCGGCCAAAACCAAAATACCCGCGCAGGCGCCAAGCGCCATATATTTTTTGTTTTGGTTAAAAATGCTCATAATGAGCCCTCCTTATCACATCGCTTACATCATACCGGTTTTCGATAGGATTGCCATACCTTTTGACGATGCTTTACAACAAAGTTACAAATTTGTGACGTTTTGCTACCCAAGCCGCTGGTTTTATGATATGCTGTTACCATGAAACGGAAAATCGAACGATCAAAACCTGCTCAAATGAGCCCGATGGATGCGGCGCTTGCCTATCTGACCGGACGGATGCGCACCGTGCGGGAGGTGGAGGAAAAGCTGGACGAACTCCAATATGGAGAGGGGGACCTCCTCGCTGTTGTGGAACGGCTCAAGGAATTGAACCTTCTGAATGATGGAGAGTATGCACGGGAGTTCATCCGATCCCGATTGGCCACAAAGCCCGTGAGCCGTCAGAAGCTGTACATGGACCTGAGGGGCCACAAGGTGGCAGACGAACAGATCGAAGCCGCTTTGAGCGAGCTCCCTTCGGAGACGGAGGGGGAGAATGCGCTCAGCGTGGCGAGGAAATACTGGCGGCAGATGAGCGATCTGGAGGAGCCTGTTCGCCGCGAAAGAGTGCTGCGCCGGTTGACGAGCCGCGGGTTCTCTGTGGAAGCAAGCCTGTCCGCTGTTCGTGCCGCGGCAGAGGAGGAGCGTTGAGACGGATATTGTCGGCAAGGGAATACGAGCGGTTATGGTCTGACCTTTCCGCGGACGAGATGCAAAAAGCGGCGGAAGCCGTCGCCGGCGCCGCCTGCGAGCTTATGGAGCAGTTTCGTCTGTACCGAGCCGTGTTCCTGTGCAGAAGCCCCTTGCACCCGCTTGCCGTATGTGCCTCACAGCTGCTTCAACGGGCGGGGAGGGACATAGAGGTCGCCCTGCTCCCACAAGAAGCGCTTCCTGCTCTTACCCATTGTCTCGTCTGCGACCTTCTGTTTTCTGCGAGTGCGGACGATGCGTCGGCATCGACGGCAGGGAACTGGCTCAGCGCCATAGCGGCTGCGGACAGCCCTATCCTGAGCGTCGGGATACCGGCGGGCGTGGATCCCGATTCGGGACGGGCCTGGGGCTCAGCTTTGCAAGCGAAGATCACCGTTGCGCCCTTTGCGTATCTTTCCGGCCTTTTCCTCCATGACGGGCTCGATCATTGCGGTGCGATACGGCCCGTCGGAGGGGAGACGGAAACAGGAGACAGGCTTTTTCGTTTTGAGGAAGCGGACGCGACGCGCCTGCTGCCCCCTCGGAAGCGGACGGCTCACAAGGGGGATTCCGGCAAGGCGCTGCTGTGCGTGGGATCGCCAAAGTATGTGGGCGCAGCTCTGTTGAGCGCCCGCGCCTGCCTCGCGGCGGGCTGCGGCATCCTGTTCGTCGCCTGTCCGGACGTGGTGCGAGGAGCCCTTATTACCTTGCCTGAGGCCATCGGCATCCCCGTCGGCCCGGATTGGGACGCGGAAAGCTGCCAAAGGGCCGGCCGAGCCTTCGAAGGTATGAAAGCGGCAGGTCTTGGATGCGGGGTGGGCAGCGGAGACTTCTCATCTCTTATCGAAATCGCCCTGCGTTCGAAGCTCCCTCTTGTGCTGGATGCGGACGGGCTCAATTGCCTTTCCCGACACCCGGAGCTGTATCGTCTGCTGCATGACAAGGTCGCCCTGACGCCCCATCCGGGGGAGATGGGACGGCTGACGGGGCTTTCTCTCGATGAGGTACAGGATGATCCTGTCGGGCTTGCCATCCGGTATGCCTCTCGATGGGGCTGCACGGTGCTGCTCAAGGGGGCCGCTACGGTGGTTTCCGATGGAAAACGCACCTGCATCGTAGCCGAAGGCAACGCAGGGCTTGGCAAAGGCGGCAGCGGGGACGTGCTCACGGGGATCGTCACCGGGCTCCTCGCGCAGGGCGTAGGGACCTATGAAGCCGCCTGCCTCGGCAGCTATCTGCTGGGGACCTCGGCGCAAAAGGCTTTTATGCTTCTCAAGGAACGGATGCTTCGAGCATCGAATGTGATCGAAGCGTTGGAAGATCTCAATACATGAAGGAGGGAAAAAGATGCTTCGCTTAGGCGTGGATGTGGGCGGCACTTTTATCAAGGCCGGTGTGGTGGACGAAACCTGTACTATCCTCCATAAGGTGAGCGTGCCTACGGGCGGCGACGCCGGGTACGAGGCTATGGTGCTACATATCGCCCATGCAGCCGAGCTGGCGGCCCGGGAGGCCGGCCTCACGATGAAGGACATTGCATCGGTGGGGATCGGCATTCCCGGCCTCATGAACCAGCAGACGGGCGTGGTGGTGTCGGCTCCGAATCTGGCCGGCTGGCGGGACGTGCCGTTCCGCACGGCGATCCAAAAACTGCTGCCCGTGCCCGTATATGTGGGGAACGACGCCAATTGCGCGGTGGTGGGCGAGACCATGGCCGGCGCGGCTAAGGGGTATACCAATGTCGTCATGTTGACGCTGGGCACCGGCGTGGGCGGCGGCATCATCGCCGACGGACGGCTGTTCGTGGGCGGCCGTGGCCTTGGCGCAGAGCTGGGGCACATGGTCCTCAAGATGGACGGAGAACCCTGCGGCTGCGGGCTCCGGGGATGTATCGAGGCCTATTGCTCCGTCACTTCTCTTGTGAAGCAGACGCTCCGGGCCATGGATACGAACCCCGATTCCGCCATGCACGAGTATGCCAGGACCGCGGGGCTGGTGGACGGGCGAACGGCTTTCGAATGCTCCAAAATGGGGGACAAGGCGGCGATCAAGGTGGTGGAGGACTATTGCCGGTACCTTTCCAACGCCATCGGCTCCCTTATCATCGTCTTCCGGCCGGACGTGGTGCTGATCGGCGGCGGGCTGTCCAACCAGCGGGAGTATCTGATGGACAAGATCAACGCGCAGCTGCCCAACTATGTGTTCGCCTCGGACATCATCAGCGTGCCGCCCGTCCTTCGGGCCACTCTGGGAAACGATGCGGGGACCATCGGCGCTGCGTTCCTGGACAAGATGTAGGGAGTGCGTATGGAGATACAGGAATTTTTGAACGTGATGCACGTGGCGGAACGGCTGAAGGATGCTGTGCGCCATGGGTATTCCTCTGGCGGGCGGCGTGAAAGCGTCGCGGAACACAGCTGGCGCCTCGCCCTGATGGCGTTCTTTTTGCAGGACGAGTTTCCCCAAGCGGACATGAACAAGGTCATGGAGATGTGCCTCATCCATGACCTGGGAGAATGTTTTACGGGGGATATCCCCACGTTTTTGAAGACCAATGCGGACAATGAGCGGGAGGAGCAGCTGCTCTATGCGTGGGTAAAATCCTTGCCGCAACCATATTCGACTCGTATGCGTGAGCTATACGAGGAGATGGAGACGCTGGAAACGCAGGAGGCGAAGATATATAAGGCCCTCGACAAGATGGAAGCTGTTCTCCAGCATAACGAAGCGCCTCTCGACACCTGGATACCCTCGGAATATGATTTCAACCAGACCTATGGATTCGAGCAGGCATCCTTTTCACCGTATCTCACTGCGTTACGGGAGCAGATGCGACGAGACACGATACAAAAGATCGAAAACAGCAAAAAAGCCCCATGAGGGCTTTTTTTGATGGAAAGTGATTCAATAGGTGTAGGGAACGTAGTCCGACCAGTTGGATATGATCTCGTGTCCCACATGACCTACGCCGCGGACCATCAGTGCCAGCAAGGCGATGATGCCGACGAGTATCAGCGCGATCCGAACGGCGCTGATGATAGTGCCGGCCAAAGCGAGGCCCCGGCCCTTGTTCCCGGGAAGCTTCTTGGCGTTGTTCAGCCCGAGGATACTTAAGATGAGGCCGGCGATGGCGGTCAACACGCCGAGACCGACGGGGATAAAGATCAGCGAGCACACGAACCCGGAGATGGCCAATCCGTTGCTGGTGGTCTGGGCGGGAACGGTATAGTTCACTTTCGCCTGGGAGGAGTAGTTTGGATTGGAGTAGGAGGGGGGCAGCTGGGCGTTGGCGGCCTTGTACCCTTCGGAAGCGTTGTCGGGAGCCTCGTACGATCCGGCCGCTTCCGGTTCGGGTTCCTGAGCGGCTTCGGCAGCGACGGGTCCTTCCTCGACAGCGGGCGCCTTGATGGGCTCGCTGGGGGCGGCTTGGATGCGTTCGCCGCAGGAGGTGCAGAATTTGGCGCCTTCGGGGATCTGAGCGCCGCAATGGATGCAATGCATAGGATTCGTCCTTTCCTGAAAAATATGGAGAAAGCTTCATCTTTCGCCAATATACTATACCCAATCCGGTTTTTCTGTCAAGGCGATAAAAACCCGTGGCACATCGGCGTCTTATATGATACAATACGAAAAAAAGAAAGGCCAGGCGCGTAATCGATGAGCAAATACAGTTTTCCCAAGATCGATCTGCATCTGCATTTGGATGGGTCCATGCTGCCTGAAAGCGCATGGGAGATGGCGGCGGAGCGGGGCATCACCCTTCCCGCCGACACATTGGAAGCGTTTCGCCACTTCATCGTCGTGACAGCGGATTGCCGCAGCGTGAACGAATATTTGAAACGGTTCGAAATGCCCCTGCAGATACTGCAGGACAAGCCAGCCCTGGAACGCACGGCCTATGAGCTGGTCCGGCTTCTGGCGGGACAGGGCCTTAGATACGCGGAGATACGCTTTGCGCCCCAGCTCCATCTGCGCAAGGACCTCGACCAAAGGGACGCTGTGGAAGCGGTGCTTTCCGGCGTGAAGCGGGCCATGGCCGACTATCCGTCCATCGACGTGGGCGTGATCCTGTGCGCCATGTGCATCGGGGATCATCGCATCAACATGGAAGCGAACCTTCAGACGGTGCGGGAAGCTGCCCGGGCGCTTTCTGAAGGGGTGGTGGCCATCGATCTGGCCGGCGCAGAGGGTTTGACGCCGCTGTCCGGCTTTGCGCCGGTGTTTGATTTGGCTAAGGAGCTGGGTGTGCCCTTCACCTGCCATGCCGGGGACAGCCAGGGCCCGGAAACCGTGCTGGACGCACTGAACTTCGGGGCGAAGCGCATCGGCCATGGGCACCATATCTTTGAAGACAGAGAGCTGTGCGCCCGCGCCATCCGGGACGGCGTCACGCTGGAAGTGTGTCCCACCAGCAACATCCAATGCAGCACGCGTCCCTCCTATGAGGCGCATCCCTTGAAGAAGCTTATGGACATGGGCCTGAACTGCACCATCAACACAGACAACATGATCCTTTCCGACATCGACCTCGACAAGGAATATGATCGGTGCATCGAGCATATGGGCATCACGGTCCGGGATATCATCCGCTGCAACATCAACAGCGTCCGAGCGTCTTTCATGGCCCCGGAAAAGAAGCTGCAACTGATCGACGAACTGCTCATGGCGCTGGAAGCATGCGAATCCTGACCTATCGGGCAACGGAGCAGGACGCGGGCAAACCGGTGGAACGGGTGCTCTTGGGCCCCATGCAGATCTCCCATGGGCTGGTATCCCGGCTGAAGCGGCGGGAGAACGGCATTTGCGTGAACGGACGAAGGGCCCGTTCGACCTGTATCCTGCAGCCGGGGGATGTGATCATAGCGCAGGTGGGGGACGAAACGCCGTCAAACCCTTTGAATCCTGTCAAGATGGCTCTCTCCGTCGCCTACGAGGATGAGGATTTGTTGGTTTTGGATAAACCGGCCAATGTGCCGGTCCATCCCACGAAAGACCCAAACGAAAGGAACCTGGAGCAGGGGCTCCTTTCGTATCTTTCCGACGGAGCCTATCCTCATTTCGTGAGTCGCCTGGACAAGGGCACCACGGGCCTGATGCTGGTAGCTAAAAGCGGCTATGCTCACGAGTTGATGAAGCGGAGGCTTCACTCGGATGAGTTCTGCCGTGAGTATCTGGCTATTGCGGAGGGCAGGGTCGTACCCTCCTGCGGCCGGGTGGACGCGCCCATCGGCCTTGCGGAAGGATCGTCCTATCGTCATTGCGTCCGGCCGGATGGGGCGAACAGCCTCACCGTATATGAGACCGTGTCCGTGCACAACGGGCGGACCCTCCTTCGATTGACGCCTCAGACGGGCCGGACCCATCAGTTGCGGGTCCATATGGCGTATCTGGGATATCCCCTGACGGGGGACTGGCTGTACGGGACCAGATCCGCGGATATCGACCGACCGGCGCTCCATTCCTGCCGGCTCGTATTCCTCCATCCTGTCACCAAGGAGAGGATCGAATGCGATTCGCCTCTCCCTGAGGACATGAAACACCTGTTGTCCTGAACCGCCTCACAGGCGGTTATTTCATTTTTGTTCAAACTCATTCCGCATTTTGTACGAGTTTAAAACGCATTTTGTCCGAATATGGATGCTATGCTGGCAAAAACGGAAGGAGGAGAACGAAGGATGAAGCGGATGCTGAGGTGGTGCCTGTTCCTTTTTCTGACGGCGATCATATTCTGCTTTTTTGCCAACAGCCGGGTCGTCCGTCTGGCTGCGCCGAAGATCGTCTGTCCCAATGCCCTGTCCGATCGAACGGTGGACAGCATCATCGTTCCCGGCGCAAGGGTATATAAAGACGGGACGCTCTGCGCGGAATTGAGTGACAGGATGGACACAGCCATAGGCCTGTATCAGGCGGGGGTGTCCGACCGGCTGTTGCTTTCCGGGGATCATGGCCAGGCGGAGTATGACGAGGTCTCCGCCATGAAAGCCTATGCCGTGGAGCGGGGGGTGAAGGAGCAGGACATTTTTTTGGATCACGCCGGCTTCTCCACCTATGAAACCATGTATCGGGCCTCGATCATCTTCGGCGTGAAAAGCTGCGTCATCGTCACCCAGGGATACCATCTCTCTCGAGCCGTCTATCTGGCGGACAAGATGGATATGGAGGCATACGGCGTGAAGGCGGATAGAGGTACCTATGGAAGGATCCGGTATTATGAAGCCAGGGAGGCTCTGGCGCGGGTCAAGGATGTGGTCTTCGCCGCTTTTCGACCGGCCCCCACCTATTTGGGCGAACCCATATCCCTCATGTCCGACGGGCGGGTCACCGCGAGAGCGCCTTTTGCTCTGCCGATACTGGCCGAGGGATAAGGACAAACGATTGACTTTGCCGGAATAAAATAATATACTGTTCTTAAATATACAGACAAAAGAGGGTACAGGTATGATCCGAGTAGGCATCGTTGGATACGGGAACGTGGGTCGCGGGGCGGAATCTGCCGTCCTGCAGAGCGAAGATATGGTTTTGACGGGAGTGTTCACGCGCCGTGCGCCGGAAACGGTCCATCCGTTGCGTGAAACCACGCCCGTTTTCCCGGTTTCGCGTTTGATGGAACAGAGGGCCGACGTGGATGTGCTGCTCCTGTGCGGCGGCAGCGCCACGGACCTGCCCGTGCAGACGCCGGAACTGGCGCGCCGATACTGTGTGGCGGACACCTTCGACACCCACGCTCACATCCCCGAACATTTCATGAATGTGGATGCGGCTGCGAAAGCCGGGAATAACGCGGCCATCATCAGCACCGGTTGGGATCCGGGCCTCTTTTCCCTGATGCGGCTGCTGGGTACGGCGATCCTGCCCGAGGGAACGGGGGACACGTTCTGGGGCCCCGGCGTCAGCCAGGGACACTCGGACGCCGTGCGCCGCATCGAGGGCGTTGCCGACGCGCGCCAGTACACCATTCCCGTCCAGAAGACCATCAATGCCGTTCGTAAAGGCGAAAGCGGCTTTACGGTCCGTGAGAAGCACACGCGGGACGTGTATGTGGTGCTGAAGGAGGGGGCCGATCCTCAACGCGTGGCCCAGGAGATCATCACAATGCCCAACTATTTCGACGAGTATGACACCACGGTTCAGTTCATCACGGCGGAGGAAATGGCGGCCGAACATTCTGCCATGCCTCACGGCGGCTTTGTGATCCGCAGCGGAAAGCTGGGCGAATCGCTGCAATATACTTCCTTGATGGAATTCAAGGTGGAACTGGAATCCAATCCCATGTTCACCGGCGCCATTTTGGCTGCTTTCGGAAGGGCCTGCTATCGGCTCCACGAACAAGGCAAAGTCGGCTGCTTCACGGCCTTTGACGTGCCGCTCGGGCTGCTTTCGCCCCTGTCGGCTCAGGATCTTCGAAACAAAATGCTGTAGTTCTTCATAAAGAGAGGGGAAACAAAATGATCAAAATCGAAAACATCTGCGTCTCTGGCTTTGCCGCCGCCCTGCGCGGCATGCGGAATCCTTTGAACAGTTGGAAGAAAAGCGATAGCGTCATCACCTATGAGAACGGAGAGGAGATCGCCAAGATCGGCCCCAACGATCTCGATCTTATGAAGCGCCTTCGCAAGGCCGGCAGCGATCACAGGAAGTACCTGAGGATGATCAACGTCTCCATGGACATCACGGCCATGCAGCCCTGGTGGTTCGAGTTCGACACCTACAAGGTGGGCACGGTGCGCAACTCCTGCTCCAAGATGCACAAGATACACTCCAAGACCTTTATCACGGCGGATTTTGCCCATGACGGCATCGACGAAGTCCCTTACGCCCAGGAGGCGCTGAACGCCGTTATCGGGGCCTGCGAGCAGCTCCGGCTGGACTTCAACGCCACCAAGGAGAAGAAATACTGGCGGGCGCTCATCGAGCTGCTGCCCGAGGGCTACTGCATGCGGGCCACGGTGCAGCTCAACTATGAGGTGCTGCTCCATATGTACTGGTCCCGGAAGGATCATAAGCTTACCGAATGGCACGACTTCTGCCGTATGATCGAGACGCTGCCCTACTTCAAGGAGGTATGCCTCCTGGAGGAGGAAGCCTGATGCTGCTCACGGGAAAACAACCGGCAGAACAGCTCTATGCCAGGATCGATGCCAGGGTTAAGGGTATGGCATCGGTCCCCGGCCTGTTCGCCCTCTACGATCCCGAGGACAAACCCGCCGGGTGGTATCTGAGGAGCATCCAGAAAGCAGGGACCGCTCACGGCGTCCCCGTATACGCGCGAACGCTGGATGAAGGGGCGGAGCTGCCGAAGGAATTGCTTGGCGGGATGATCGTGCTCAGCAAGACGAAGACGCCCATCCTGATCCCGGACGAGGTCGACGTAGACGGGACGGGACGGGGGAGCTTTTCGACCCTCTATAAAGGCGGACTCAAGGACTATCCCCGCAACACGCCCTGCACGGCGGAGGCCTGTGTGCGGCTGTTGGATCATTATGAAGTGCCCCTTTCGGGCAGGCATGCGGTGATTTTGGGCCGGTCGTTGACCGTGGGTCGACCGCTCGCCATGCTGCTTTTGGACCGCAACGCCACCGTGACCGTTTGCCACAGCAAGACGGAAAACCTGCCGGCGATCTGCCGTGAGGCGGATATCCTCGTCTGCGCCACCGGCCATGAGGGCCTGGTGGGCAGGGACTGCGTGCGCCCCGGGCAGACGCTGATCAACGTGGGCGGCGACGCCGTAGAAGAGGAGGTGGCCCCCATCGTGGAGAACCTGTGCCCCTTCAAGGGCGGCGTAGGCGCGTTGACCACGGCGGTGCTGCTGCAGCATGTGACGGAAACAAATTGATGAAACGCATAGCGATCCTGACCGGCGCCACCGGAGGGCTGGGACAGGCTTTCATTCGTGAATTGCTCAAAGAAGATATCGACGAGATATGGGCCGTGGCCAGGGATCGGCAAAAGGCAGAGGCCCTTTGCAGCGCTTTCGGGGAGAAGGTGGTTCCTGTGCTGTGCGATTTGAGCGACATGTCCGAAGTGAAAGGGTTGGCGCTTCTGCTGGAGGAAAAGAAGCCGGACGTACGATTTTTGATCAACAATGCGGGCATGGCCAGGATGGGCAGAATAGAGTCCTTCTCCGGCGACGAAATTTCGAACACGATCGAAATCAACTGCAAGGCGCCGACGCTGATCTGCCAGTATGCGCTGCCGTACATGAGAGA
>JAEEGL010409984.1_pt1 | contig 11720 bp, 9 predicted proteins | sample 9134231 | NCBI WGS metagenome assembly JAEEGL01 (sample SAMN16246548, study PRJNA631951) | gut metagenome | biome: gut microbiome; feature: rumen; material: fiber-attached | host: Bos | place: Iran: Karaj | collected 2018-10
GGGCTGGTGGGCGGCCACTGCATCGGCGTGGACCCCTATTATCTCACCAACGCGGCGGAGAAGCTGGGCTACCACAGCCAGATCATCCTGAACGGCCGCAAGGTGAACGACAGCATGGGTGCCTTCGTGGCGGACGCGGCCATCAAGGAGATGATCGAAGCCGGCATGGCCCCCAAGAAGGCCACGGTGGTGATCCTGGGCATCACCTTCAAGGAGAACTGCCCCGATACTCGCAACAGCAAGGTGGTGGACATCATCCGCCGGTTGCAGGAATATGATATTTGCCCCATCGTCACAGACAGCTGGGCCGATCCAGCGGTGGCGAAGCACGAATATGGTGTGGACCTGGTTCCCTTCGATCAGCTGCCCAAGGCGGACTGCGTGATCGTGGCCGTAGGTCACAGGGAGTTTCGGGCCATGTCCATGATGCAGCTCAAGGAGTTTTTTAAGCCGGAGCTGGCGGATGAGGAAAAGGTATTGATCGACGTGAAGAGCCTCTATCGCATGGACGAGCTGAAGGCTTCCGGCATGCGATTCTGGCGGCTGTAGTCAGGGAAGAGCAGAAAGCCCAGGTGAGTTGGAGGTCAATTTGACACATACAATCAAGGTTTGCCATATCTGTTCCTATTACGAGAACATCCTTTTCCATAACATCGTTTCTGCGCAAAAGGAGTTCTCCGAGCCTACCGTATTCTTTTTCAAGCCCACAGGCTCCAAGGTGCAATATGGCCTCCCCGGCATTGACGAGGTGAACTGCTTCCATCAGATGGATCGCTTCTTCTTTTTCGTTAAGGAAAAGAAGGTTTACGATGCCTATAGGGCCCTGTATCATGACAGGCGTTTTGACCTGAACTTCGGCCATTCTCTTTTTGCAAATGGCTACATCGCCTATAAGGCCTATCAGGAGCAGGGGATCCCCTACATCGTCATGGTCCAAAACACGGATCTGAACGTGTTTTTCAAGTATCGTCTGCCGCTGAGAAGGACAGGGATCGAGATCGCTCGGCATGCGGAGCGGGTCCTCTTCGCTTCGGAGGTATATCGGCAGAAGTTTTTGACCAGGTATGTTCCGCAGAAGTATCGAGCCGAGATCGAAGAAAGGACCATGGTGATCCCCTACAGCATCGAGGACCTGTTTTTCTCTGACAGGGCTCCGGTGAAGACGCTCCCGGAAAAAAGGTATAAGGTGCTGTCGGTTGGGCTCATTTGCGACAACAAAAACCATATCGCTGTCGGCAAAGCGGTGGAAAAGCTCCGGGCAGAAGGGATGGATATACAGCTCACTGTCATCGGCCAGGTGCAGAGCCCTCAGATCAAAAAGAAGCTGGAACAGTATCCCTTTGTGACGGTGGAGCCCTTCATGAAAAAAGAGGCGCTGAAGCAGAAGTATCGAGATCACGACTTGTTCGCTCTTGCGTCCAAAACGGAGACCTTCGGCCTGGTCTATGCGGAGGCGCTGAGCCAGGGCTTGCCGATCCTCTATTCAAAGGGGGAAGGCTTCGATGGCCAGTTTGCGGAAGGGTACGTGGGGTTCGCAGTGGATCCATGGGATGTGGACGATATCGCCGATGGCCTTCGCAGGATCATTGCCGCCTATCCCGATGTAGCGAAGAATACCACGATCGCAGCGGATCGCTTCAGAGCATCCTTGATCACAGAGGAATATCATCGGCTGTATAGGAACATCTGCCATGAGGACTGAGGATATGAATACTGCCATCGTAGTTTTGAATTATAATGATACGGGGACGACCCTCCCCTACCTCAAGGCGATACGGGATTATTCGGTATATTCCCATATCATCGTCGTGGACAACGCCTCCACGGATCCTTCCACGTCCGAGATAGAGGCGTACTGCGCAAAGATCGGGGCGGATTTTCTTCCGGCGAAAGAGAATCGCGGCTATGCTGCGGGGAACAATCTGGGCATTCGTTACGCCATTGAGCGGTATGGTTCGGATATCATCTTCGTCTCCAATCCGGACATCATCTGTCCCCAGGAGACGGCTGCTGCTGTGGTGAACGCCTTCTCGGAGCACGAGCGGATCGGCATAGCTTCCGGCCTCGTTCACGTATACGATTCCGCCCATAAGCTCAAGACCTATTCCTCCTTTGCATACAAAACGCCTGCTGTGGCGGACATGTTGCTGAACTGCTTCCAGATCATCACCAAGATTCAGCGGACGGTGCTGCATACCAGCATATATTACAGCGCTGACCAGGTGAAACAGAACGGATTCCTATACGTGGAGGCCATGTCCGGATGCTTTTTCGCCATCAGTCGGGAGGCTTTTCTGGCTGTCGACGGGCTGGACGAGGACACGTTCCTGTATTATGAGGAAGCTATCCTGGGCCAGCGGCTGAAGGCGAAAGGATACAGGGGCGTCATCGTCGACGCACCGGTCATCCACGATGAGAAGAAGGATAAAGCGGTGGGATTCAAGAAACAGTGGCGTACACACACACGGACGCAGAGAAGCGCAAAGATATATATGAGAAAATATCTCCATTGCAACGCTCTGACGATGGCCCTGTTTTCGGCGTTCAGTCTGTTTAATTTTTTTGAAAAGTATATGCTGTCTTTGGTGTTGAGGTAAACGATGATAGGTATGGGGATACGTGAATTGGCAGGGCGCCTGGTGATACAGGATCTGCTCGTGTTTCGTTGCATTTATATTGCTGTAACGGTCCTTTTGATCTTAGTGGCCTATTTGGACAGGCGGATGCTCTTTCGGCGGCTGACCGAAAGACGGACACAGATCATATGGATCGTGCTTATTTCTGTTTTTCTAGCGGTCTTTGCAGCGCTTAGACCCTTGGATTCGCCGGACACAGAGGCCTATTATGACACATATGTAGAATTGGAATCTCCTGCTGCCTATGTGAAGTATCTTCTTCGGCTTGGGAATCGCATCTATGGCATGGAGATCGGTTTCATTCTTTTGTTCTCCATCCTGAAATGCGTTTTCCACAGTTTTCGATTCTTTCTCTTCTGCATCGCGCTTGTCAATGCGCTGTTGTTCCTTTTTTCCGCCGTGGGGATAGCCAATCTGAAGCAGGAGAAAATACACTTTGCCCAAATGCTGGCGATGTTCTTCTCCTTCTTTGCCCTCCATTATTGCTGCATCGCTATCCGAGCCGGTACCAGCTTGGGCCTGGGCCTTCTGGGCGTTTGGCTGCTGCTGAAGAAGAAGCATCTGTGGGCTTTCTTGGCGCTCTATGGGGCGATGCTGTTCCATATCATGGCCTTTCTGCTCCTGGCGTTTTTTGCTTTGACGCTTATCCGCCGAGATAAAGTGGATTTCCCCGTCAAGATACTGATCGTCTGCAGCGTGGTCTGTCTGGCCGTGATGACGGTCAACCTGGGGCCGACCATCATGCGCCCCACCGTCAAGCTGATCAGGCAGATTTTAGATAAAACGGGCGTCATGGGACTTCGAGGATACTTGATCGTGGAGCCTGGCGACACGACAGGAAAGAGGATCTGGCTGACCGCTCTTTCGAGCATCGCCATCCTGTTCTCCATCTATCAGAAGGCAGAGGTCGACAGGAACATGATCATCATGATCCTGATGGGTCTGTTCATCACCGCTTTTCTCTATCCTATCCGGGCGATCAACCGGGCGTCGGATTATTGTTTTCTGTTTTTGCTGCCCATCCTCGCCTCCTGCCGGTTCGAGAAGATGTCCTTCTTCGGAAAGGCGTTTATGGGATATGCGATCTTTCCCGCTTTCTTTATCCTTCAGCTGACGTTGTAAGCGGGAACGGGAGCAGGGGAGATTGGGACGGAAAGAAGGACGCCGTGAACGGGAAGCGTCGCCGGGATCGAATCATATGAAATCGAAGTCGCTTGGGAAAAATGCCATTTACAATGTCATAGGACAGATCAGCTCGCTGGTATTCTCAGTGATCCTGATGCCCTACCTCACCAGGACGCTGGGCAGCGAGGGATATGGCAAGTTCAACTACTGCCTGTCGATATGCGGGTATTTTTTATCCGTCAGCGCGCTGGGGATCAGCGCCTATGCGATCCGGGAGATTTCGGCCATACGGGAGGACAGGGAAAAGGCATACAAGATCGGCCGGGAGCTTTTCAGCCTGAACATCCTTTCTGCGATCATCGCGTATGGGCTGTTTTTCCTCATGATGCTCATCTGGCGACCGGAGGGGGATTACAGGGACATTCTGCTGATCCTGAGCCTGGAGATCGTCTTTCGGACCGTAAACAGAAGCTGGATTTACAGCGCATATGAGGATTTCAGATTTGCGACCATAGAGTCGATCCTGATCCATGCCCTGAGGACGGTCGCCATATTCCTGTTCGTCAAGTCGCGGGACGATCTCGTCGTATATGCCGTCATCACCAGCGCCTGTGAAGCGCTCCTCGCCGGCATCGACTGCGTGTATACGTCCAGGCATATGCGGCACGGCGTTACCCTGGACCTGAAGCTGTCCAAGCATCTGGTTCCCGTCCTGATCATATTCATGAGCTCTATCACCACGTCCATCTATTTGGATTCGGACATCACCATGCTGGGCATCTTTCGAGGGGACGTGGACGTAGGCATATACAAGGTCTCCACCCAGGTGTACACCATGGTCAAGACCATACTGAACGCCATCGTCGCCGTCATGATCCCACGCATGTCGTTCCTGTACAATCAAAACAGGATCGACGACTTCACGGAATTGACCAGCAGATCTGTTTCCATGATCGTGCTGCTGGTGGTCCCTGCCCTGTCAGGGCTATACATGATCGCCGACGATGTGGTTTTCTGGCTGGCTGGAGAGGAATTCATGGCGGCTGCCGGGCCGCTGCGGGTGTTGTCCTTTGCTCTGCTGTGCGCCACCGTGGGGAACATCTGTTCCAACGGCGTCTTATTGACCATACGGAAGGAGAAGCGCAGCTTTTTGATCTCGCTGATCAGCGCCGGGGTCAATATCCTGCTCAATCTCTTTATGATCCGGCGGTATACCTATATCGGTGCGGCGATCACAACGGTGATCGCGGAGATCGTGGTGCTGGCGCTGGGGCTCACATGGTCTCGACGATACATATCGTTCGTCGTGGTAATGAAAAAAATGCTGATCGCCGTGCTGGGGAGCGCCGGGATCATCCTGGTATGCAGCTGGATCAGCACTCTGGGATTGGGGCACATCCCGGGTATGATCGTGAAGATACTCCTATCCTGTGCCTGCTACGGCGTGATCATCTGGCTGATCCCGGATACGAGGCGGATGATCAAAAGTTTTTGGGTCAGGTCCAGCTAAAGCCTGAGCGTTTGAGCCCCGCCGAAAGGCGGGCCAGCTGCTTGGAATAGGGACATCAATCATCCCGTGAAGCGCTTTTTGCAGCGTTGAAACGGGAAAATAAATCGGACAGGGGTGGCTCGGATGATCGGCACCGGCTGCTCGGCAAAGGACAGTGCCGATCGTACTCGTTGTGGATGGAGGAAGCAGATATGAAAGCGGAGAACAAACTCGGGAAAACCGTCAAACAGATACTGAAGGATGATCTTTGGGTCATCCTGCTGGATATCGTTGCCGTAAATCTTTCCTATTTCATCGCACTCGTTCTGCGAGGTGCTTTGGACGATTTCGCGTTTCAGGGCACCAGCAATATTGCCCGCTTTTTCTCCTTTTATTTTCGCTTTGCGCCGGTGTACACCTTCTGTTGCCTGGTGATCTTTTATTTGTTCCGGCTGTATGGCGGCTTATGGCGGTATGCCAGCATCAACGACATCAACCGGATCATCGGCGCATCCGTCGTATCGTGCCTTGTGCAGATCGTAGCGTCCTTGATCGTTGTCCGCGAGCCGCCCTACTATCGCATGCCCATCACCTACTACTGCGTGGGCGCTGCGCTGCAGTTCGTATTCATTTCCGCGATCCGTTTCTCCTATCGCATCGTGGTCATCGAGAAGCGGCGATCGGGGAAGAAGCTGGGCAGGGCGCTGGTCATCGGCATGGGAGAGCTGGGGGAGCAGACCATACGGGTGCTGCAGGACGGCGTGTATTTCAACGTGTGCTGCGTTGTCGATCCTAAGGGTGTTGCGGCAGGAAGGCTCATCGACGGCATCCCAGTCTATGGGTTGGACGAACTGACGGAGCAGATCGAAAAGCATGAGATCACCTGCGTCTTTCTGACGGAGCCGGGTTTGTCGGAGGGGGTTCGAAAAGTCGTCAAGCACATCTGTCAGGAAAGAAAGGTAGAACTGAGAGATTACTCCAGCTTCTTTGGATATGTGGGCGAGTCGGATCAGTTCACCGGCATGGGGACCGTCGCCCAGGGGCCCCAGCAGAAACAGGGGAGCCGTAAGATCCCCTTCAGCCCCCCGGACATCGGCGAAAGCGAGATCGCCGAAGTGGTGGACGCCCTCAACAGCGGCTGGATCACCACAGGCCCCCGGACGAAGCTGCTGGAGCGGCGGCTGGCGGCCTATATCGAAACGGGCAAAACGGATATCGACACAGAGGTCGATCCGAATCGGTGGAAGGACCGGGTCGTCTGTCTGAACAGCGCCACCGCCGCCGAGGAGCTGAACCTGCGGATACTGGGCATAGGTCCCGGCGACGAGGTCATCGTGCCGGCGTACTCCTATACGGCCTCCGCTTCCGCCGCCATCCACTGTGGTGCCACGGTGAAGTTCGTGGATATCCAGAAAGACGGTGACGCCGTGACCCATATGCCCGAGATGGACTACGAGGCCCTGGAAGCGGCCATCACGGAAAGGACGAAGGCCATCGTTCCCGTGGACCTGGGCGGCATAGTCTGCGACTATGATCGGATATTCGAGATCGTGGAGCGTAAAAAGGGACTCTTCACAGCCATGGAAGGCGACGGCACGCCGCTGAACGACCTCTCGACCCGGATACAGAAGGCATTGGGCCGGGTGGCCGTGGTCTGCGACGCTGCTCACGCCTTGGGCGCGTCCCGGGTGATCGGCGGCGAGAGGCGGTACGTGGGCGCCATCGCGGACTTTACCTCCTTCTCCTTCCATGCTGTCAAGAACTTCACTACCGCCGAGGGCGGCGCCTCCACATGGCGGCCTGTTCCTGGTGTGGAGAACGCTGAGATATACAGGATGTTTCAGCTCCTGTCCCTCCACGGTCAGAACAAGGATGCTCTGGCCAAGACCAAGTTGGGCGCATGGGAGTACGACATCATCGGTCCATGGTATAAGTGCAACATGACCGACATCATGGCGGCCATCGGCCTCAGGCAGCTGGACCGCTACCCTGGCCTATTGGACCGTCGCGTCCAGATCATGCAGAAGTACGACGCCGTATGCGACGAGCTGGGCATCAGTCATCTCGTTCACCACGTCCCCGGTATGGACAGTTCGAACCATCTGTACCTCATCCGAATCCCGGGCATCGATGTGGAAAAGCGCAACGAGATCATTGAGCGCATGGCCATGGGCGGCGTTGCCACCAACGTCCATTACAAGCCCATGCCCATGATGACAGCTTACAATGCTATGAGCGGCGGTATAGAACGCTACCCCAACAGCTTCGATTACTACCACAACCTGATCACGCTCCCCCTTCACACGCGGCTCAGCGACGAGGACGTGGCGTATGTGTGCGAGGCGTTGAGGAGCGCATTGAAAGAGATGAGGGCATAGGGGGATGTACGAATCATTTATAAAGCGGGACCTTGATCTGATCGTCGGCATCATAGGCTTTCCGTTCTTCCTCGTTGCCTGCGTCATATTTGGCCCGATCATCAAAGCGACGGATAAGGGCCCTGTATTCTATACCGCGGAACGGATAGGCAAGGGCGGGCAGCTGTTCAAAATGTACAAGTTCCGCTCCATGTACGTCAACGCCCCCGATATTAGAAATGCAGACGGCTCCACATATAATGGCGAGGACGATCCAAGGGTCACTAGGATCGGGCGATTCATGCGGGCAACGAGCATCGACGAGATTCCTCAGATCCTGAATATCCTCAACGGGACCATGAGCTTGATTGGGCCTCGGCCGGATCCTCCGGATGATATGTTAAGATATACAGAGAAGCAGAAGGGCAAATTAGCAGTCAGGCCGGGATTGACTGGTTACAATCAGGCCTACTATAGAAATTCGGTGGAGCAGAACGAAAAATTCGAGCATGACCTATATTATGCGGAGCACATATCCTTCTGGCTCGACGTGAAGATTTTTTTCAAGACTATACAGACGGTGCTGACTCATAAAAACGTGTATAACGATGCTTCTGCACCAGAGGCGTCGGAATTGGATAAGATGGGTAGCTTCAAACAATGAGCAAAACGATACTGATCTTAGGAGCAAGCATTCTCCAGCTCCCGGCCATCCAAAAGGCTACCGAGATGGGGCTGAAGGTCGTTGCGCTGGACATGAATCCGGATGCGGTGGGATTTGCCGTGCCGGGGGTGATCCAAGAGACGATCAGCACGATAGATATCCCTGCCGCCATCGATGCGGCGAAGCGGCATCGCGTGGACGGCGTAATGACCCTTGCGACGGATATGCCGATGAGAACGGTAGCGGCGATAGCGAAGGAATGCGGGCTGGTCGGCATCTCAGAGGACACGGCGATTAAGGCGACCGACAAGAGTATGATGCGGGCAGCCCTGAAGGACGCAGGAGTTCCGATCCCCGTGTTTTATCGGGTGGAGAACAGGGAGGCGTTTCTCCGTGCGGCAGCCCAGATGACGGGCGCTTTCATGGTGAAGCCCGCCGACAGCTCCGGAAGCCGAGGCGTACTGAAGGTGAAGGCCAAGGCTGATGCGGAAGAAGCCTATCTGTATTCGCGCAAGTTCAGCAGAAACGGCGTCGTGGTAGTTGAGGAGTGCATGGCGGGTCCAGAGGTCAGCGTAGAGACACTGGCCTTTAATGGCGAAATCCATGTCATCCAGATCACCGACAAGATGACCACGGGTGCGCCCCATTTTGTGGAGATGGGTCATACGCAGCCTACGAGACTGGCCTGTGCTGAGGAGATAAGGAAGGTGGCTGTGGCAGCGAACAGGGCCGTCGGCATAGAGAATGGGCCCTCCCACACGGAGATCATTGTGACAAAGGAGGGCCCCAAGCTCGTGGAGATAGGTGCGCGCTTAGGCGGCGACTGCATTACGACGCACCTTGTACCGCTCTCAACGGGCGTGGATATGGTTGAGGCGTGCATCCGGATGGCTCTCGGGGAGAGACCGGATATCGCAGCGAAAACGAACTGCGGCTCAGCCATACGATACTTTCACCAGCATGCGGGGATCGTGCAGAGCATAGAAAACCTTCAGGAAGCGGAAAGGATGCCGGGAATACAGCAGGTCAGCGTCGTGCATGGCGTGGGCGAGCGCATAACGGATATAGTTGACAGCGGCTCACGCATGGGCTTCGTGATCGCTCAGGGCGTTGACGCGGATGACGCCGCCAGAAAATGTGAGGACGCATTACACACGATACGGGTCAGGGTGCACTAAATGGAGATCAAAAGAATTTGGTTCGTAAGCCATTATTCCATGCCGCCACGGTATGAGATGCGCGTGAAGACGCTGCGATATGCTCACTATTTGGGCTTGAAGGGGATCGACTGCACGCTTTTCACGGCGAGCACGCTTCACAATACCGACATCAATCTACTCACAGACAAGTCACTATATATTGAAAGACAGTATGACGATCTGAAATATGTGCATATCCGGTGTTGCGATTATAGAAAAACGGATCTGAGGCGCATCGTCAACATGGAGCAGTTCGGGTACCGCTTCGCCAAGGTGGCAGAAAACTTCACGCCGCCGGACGCGATCGTGTCGGACACCTACTGCATCAGCTATAAGCCGATCTACAGATACTGCAAAAAGCACGGGATACCGTTTATCGTCGATGTTCGAGATCTGTGGCCCCAATCCATCGTGGAGTATCTGGGCTTTAGCGAGAAGAACCCCATCATACGCGTGATGTATGCCATGGAAAGAAACATGTACATCCGGTCGGACAAGATCGTGTTCTCCTTCTATGGAGGCTACGATTATATCCAGCATAAGGGGCTGGATAAGGATGTCCCGAGGGAGAAGGTCCACTACATAAACAATGGCGTCGACCTGGACGAATTCGACGCAAACCGGGAGAGGTATCGGATACAGGACGAAGATCTTGAAAACGATGATCTGTACAAGGTCGTTTACGTAGGCTCGATTCGGACGGTGAACAACCTAGGCCTGCTGCTGGATGCGGCGAAGGAGGTGAAGGATCCCAAGATCAGGTTCCTGATATGGGGGGCCGGCGATGAAGAAGCAATGCTGAAGGCAAGAGTGAAGGAGGAAGGAATATCGAACGTCGTCTTTAAGGGATTCGTCGAGAAAAAGTATATTCCTTACATTGCAAGCAGGGCGGATCTGAACCTGATACATAATAATCCCTCTACGTTCTTTACGTATGGGATCAGCTTTAACAAGATATTCGACTATCTGGCCGCCGGGAAGCCAACACTATCTACGTTCCCCTGCAAATACAATCCGGCAGTGATGGCAGGAGCCGGGATCCAGGTCGACGATCCGACGCCAAGAAATATCGCGGAAGCGATCGAAAGCATTCGAGCCTCAAAGGAGCCCTACGGGGAGAATGCAAGGAATGCGGCCAGAGAATATGATTTTCCGGTGTTGACCCAGAAGCTGTATGACATTATCCTGGATGCCGTCGGCAGTTAGACCGAAGGCGTATTGCATGATCATATAAGGCAGGAATAAAGGAGATTGAAGCATGAAAGGCATCATCCTGGCCGGCGGGGCGGGGACCCGCTTGTATCCCCTCACCATGGTGACCAGCAAGCAGCTGCTGCCGGTGTACGACAAACCTATGATCTACTATCCCCTATCCACGCTGATGCTGGCGGGGATACATGAGATCTTGATCATCAGCACGCCGGACGACACGCCCCGGTTCGAAGCGCTGCTGGGGGACGGCGCCCAGTTCGGCGTGAAGCTGAGCTACAAGGTGCAGCCCAGTCCCGACGGCCTGGCTCAGGCCTTCATCCTGGGGGAGGAGTTCCTGGGAGGAGAAGCGGGGGCCATGGTGTTGGGCGACAACATCTTCTACGGGAACGGGTTCAGGAAGATCCTTCGCGCTGCCGTGGAGGACGCGGAGGTGAACCGGCGAGCCACTGTGTTCGGGTACTATGTCAACGATCCGGAGCGTTTCGGCGTGGTGGCCTTCGACGAGAATGGAAAGGCCACCAGCATCGAGGAAAAGCCCAAGGTACCCAAGAGCAACTACGCGGTGACCGGGCTGTACTTCTACCCGGCGGGCGTCAGCGACAGGGCGAATCAGGTGAAACCTTCCGCCCGCGGGGAGCTGGAGATTACCACCCTTAACGAAATGTATCTGAAGGATGACCTGCTGGACGTCCAGCTCCTTGGACGGGGATTCGCCTGGCTGGATACGGGCACCATGGACAGCCTGGTGGATGCGGCGGAATTCGTGCAGATGATCTCTAAGCGGCAGGGCATCACCATCTCGGCGCCAGAAGAGATCGGCTTCGTCAACGGATGGATCGACAAAGCGGAGCTGCTGCGGTCCGCAGAAAGATACGGCAAGAGCCCCTACGGTGCCCACCTCAAGACTGTCGCGGAAGGAAAGGTAAGGTATTGATCCATGAAGAAGTATTTGATTACCGGCTGTGCCGGATTCATCGGCTCCAACTTCGTCTACTACATGCTGAAGAAGTACGACGATATCCTGCTGGTCAACCTGGA
>JAEEGL010636362.1_pt1 | contig 11720 bp, 2 predicted proteins | sample 9134231 | NCBI WGS metagenome assembly JAEEGL01 (sample SAMN16246548, study PRJNA631951) | gut metagenome | biome: gut microbiome; feature: rumen; material: fiber-attached | host: Bos | place: Iran: Karaj | collected 2018-10
ATAGAGCGTGAATCGCCCGTTGACCTTTTCGTCACCGGCACTGACCAGAACTATATCGTTAAGGACTACGCCTAAACGATTGCTGTTGTCGTTGATGGCATACTGTACTTGCCACATTTCTCCAGTCTGTGTGTTGAGCTTAATGAAGTTCCACATGTTCTGCGTAGGATACAGCTGGAACTTGGCACTCGGGTTTTCACTATACTTCGGCGGTTTACTCGATGATGATTGCGCAAAGCAGCCAAGAGAAATAATAGCTACGGCTAAAAATGTTATAATCTTCTTCATATCTGTATTTTTAAAAATCTTTGATTAAACCTCATTCTTGTTGAACGCTATTGTATAAAGGATGCCAGAATAGTCTTTCCTCTGATTGTACAGTTTGAAGTCTAAATCCCAATTGTACTCAAAATCTTCATTTGTACATTCAGCGTTTTCTCGTCCAAATGGTTTCCAGCCATAAGCAATACCACCATCCGGGCGAATAGATAACTCTTCGCCATTGGACTTAATGGTGAGCGTCCGTTCGTGGCTGAGATGATTTGACACACTTATTCTTGGATTAAATCCAACCAGCTCTCTGAAACAGTTCGTTAAGAACAAATTGCGTTCCTCACTACTATTGAAATAATTGTCAACGCGAACAGGATCAGTGTCATAAGGATTGTCGTTGGGAACTCTATTTATTGCAATTTCTATAGAATTGATATTAAAATGGAATTTGCTCTTAAGTCCAGCCAATAAACAAGCCAATAAAACACAGCCCAATGGAGTAAATAGATACCTATCAGAATATTTGATAGACACATTTTGACCTTCAAAGGCCGAGCCGATTCTATTCCATTGATCAGCTTTGTGTTTCAGCAACACTTGTGCAATGCCACTTAAATAACAATCTTCACTGATCTTAGTTTCAAACATAATAGAGTTATTACTATTCGCTTGACTGAGCAATAGCTGTTCAGTATCGATTGCTTTAAATGTCAAGCCCATATCGCTCATTGCGGAATATACGTCTCCATTTCCCCATGATTCAGACAAGGTTCGAGTGATATTCTCGCCAAAGTATGTCTTTGCCCTTCCATTAATAAACGATACGGATAATAATGGATTAAGAGATCCTGGCAGTTTGTCGGTACTGAACTCAAATTTATGCTTGAGCATGACGGACATAATAGCAGCTTTTATTGAAGAAGGACAATTATCAAGGTTGATCGTCTTGTCTAAGACAAAAGAAACGTCAACTCCTGCAAGTCTCATCTCTTCAATCTGCCTGATGTATGGGAAGTCATCGATATTCCATGTGGAGAAATCACTGTCAATAAACAGTTTGATGGATTTGATGTCACGATTGCGTGAGAGCTGGAAAAACTCTGTTGAGAAATCTGATGTTACTGACGTAGCATCGGAAACAACAGAAGTAATTGCCTCTGGTGCTTTACGTGATTTCATCTCCACTTCAATCCATTCTAGGGCTTTCTTTCTATTGAGATAATTAAGATACCATTGAGAACGGCGATCAATTAAGCACTTGGTGCAAGCGCGTTCACAATCACAACCCTTCAGGGTCTTATAGGCCAATTCAATCACTTGGTCTTTATACTCCCTTAATAGAGTAGAATAGCCAGCACCTCCAAGCGCTGTATCATAGATGAAGATCGAATGGCTGGTGCCATTATAACCGAAATCTATTTCTCCATCATTGACACCTAATAACTCCGTTAATTTACGGCTGAGTATCACACCCAAAGAATACAGTGTTTCGGGGTCTGTCAGGAGTGTGTTGTCTCTATTATAGAACTTGATTTCCACGAAGTCAGTTTGATAACGACCTACAAGTAGAACATGTCTTCTGATATTGTTGGAGCCAGAACATTGAGTGCCATTCGTCAAATGCTTGTGGCCAGATAACGCATTATCAGAATTACTGATATTCTTCTCCGTTTCCATTTTGCCACAAATAGGACAGAAGGCATAACCAAAACCGTTTCTACCTCGATTATAGAATAGGATTTCGGACTGAGGTGTTGAACAACGGACAGTAAGCTTTGCTGAGGAAGTCTTCTCTCCCCAAGGCTCCATTTCAAGCAATACAGGCTGGATGAAATCCAAAGCGCCTTTTCCTTTCATCTTACGTGTCGGCTTTGTGCCCCATGCGACTGTGAATGCAGCGGGCTCAACAACTTCGGTAAAACGATTATCACCTATGCTTATATCCCTAATACCATGCATAGTATTCTGTCCATGGCACTTCGGGCAATCAGTTTTGGATGAACCGTAGCTAATCGTCGTGTATCCGCAATTAGAACAGTTTTGTATGATATATCTCGATGTGTTTTCTTCATACTTGGTCTTCAAGCGGATTCCTGCGGGTTCATAGATCCATTCGTTCTTGACAACTTGACTACCTGGTGCATAAGATGAAATTGCTTGGCTCAAATGCATCGTTGGATACTCTTCACGGTCATCTGGCTTGAGCATACATTCTACAAGTCCAGTAGGAATACCAGCACTGGGCAAGAATGATTGCTCTGCTAGATAGCTGAGTAGAGACTTTTCAACGAAAATCTTTTTCTGAATTTCTATTGCCCTTGTGGCTGCGCCACCGCCATCTTGATTTTCAGCGGACTCTTTAGCTTTATCAAAGTTTTCGACATTAATCTTGAAACCATTGTACACAGTCGATATGTCTTTCTTGGTTGCCATTGCGGCATCGCTCAAAGAAAGATTACTCATTCCTGTGCCTTGAACAATCCGCTGATAAGGATTCTCCAATTCAGACCTTTGACCGCTAATGATTAAGTCAATATGATTGAGGAATTGATCAAAATATGACAGAGAGTCGAAAACGATAAAAAAGTCTCTTAACTTCGCTGTAACGCGAATATTACCACCTTGTAATGAGACAAAGTCAGCGAAGATAAGAGCATTGACGTGACGTTGAATTAGCTGACGGCTCTCAAGCTTGAGCAGAGGGGTCTCAGTTAAGTGTGTTATCGGATAATCTGGATGTTTCCAGGTATAAGACCCGATGGGATTAGGAGCACAGAACGTCAGAGCCAAAGCCTTTGATTCGTTTCGGCGACCAGCTCGTCCAGCACGCTGGAGATAATTGGCTGATTTAGGTGGGACATTGTTCATGACCACCTCGCTGATACCACCAATGTCAACACCCATCTCCATGGTGGTTGAGCACGAAAGCACATTCAATTGGCCGTCATTGAACTCTTTTTCATACTTCTCAAGATCCTCGCGAGATTGTTGTGCCGAATGTTCTGCAGCAATGAAAATGGGTTTCTGGATATAGATTCGCTCATTGATGTCAGAGAAAACACCATCCGATATTTGCTGTGACATACTTTGATTTATCCAATCCGATATTGCAGTTTCGGACTGCTCATCAGATCTGAACGGATAGAATGGATAGTCAAATTCTTTGGATATCTTAAATCTGTCGAAATTTGCTTTTCCTAAATAGCCGTTCATACGGGGGCTATAACCTCGGAATGCTACGTCAACAATCACATTATCAACGGGGCAAAGATATCCCTTCTCGATAAGTTGCAGCTTAACCTTATTGCCTAATAAATCGAGCATATAACCTCTATTCTCGGGGTCAACAGGGTCAAGAATGTTTGATGTGATGAAGTTCCATGCTTCTGTCAAGAGTAAATTGACGTTGGCCACTTTCTCATCATCAAAATTATCGACGTTATCATAGTCCAATGCTGCACATAACAAAAGGACTAATCGGGACTGGTCTTCTTGGACACGACTGAATGTGCGTTTTACTGACGGCCACCGGCTCACAGGCTTGCCGTTCTTACGAAGAGTTGAATCAAATGGGTATATTGCCGAAGTATATGTGTTCTGAGTGAGATAATCATGATAGTCTCCGGATATCATATAGTGTCGGCCACCACGAATAAAATAGTCTAGGCAAATCTTCAAGAAATCTTGCCAGTCCTTATTATTGCAGCCTTTACTCTTAAGTAACTGAGGGCATATTGCGTTTTTTAGAGCAGGATATACAAGACGTACAATACCCATATTTTCCAATGAGTTGGCGCGTTTAGGAATCCAACCGAATTGATCAACTAGTAGAGCTTTAAGGTATGTTGCAGCATTCTCATATCTAGTTCCACCTCGTGCGTTGCTCAGGTGTTTGAACAATTTTCTAAAGTCAGCATTATTCTCTAAAGTCTGACTGATGGCACTCCACTCAACTTCATCTGGAGGCGGAATTGTACCAGTTCCGTTTTTCTTGGCCTCCAACTGTTCAAGTTGAGTTTTCAACATAGGAGGTAGCGAGGCTTGTTGCTTAAGAAAATTGTATGATTGTTCTTCTTGTTCTGTAAGTCCAACGGATGGCATGTTCTCAAGTCGGATATCAGCAAGTTTATGGAATACTGATGCCCTGACCCATGCTCGTTCCACGTCTTGGTTCATACCCATAGCGGAACGAGCAGAGCCTTGGCGATTATCCGTAAACGTAATGTATCTTTTACCGTCATATAAAACGTCTGCATCATTCGTATCCAATTCCTCAGCTTGATCAAGAATTAACGTAGAGAGAACACGACCCATTTGTGTTGCGCTTGCCCTCAAATAATTAATGCCGCTGATCCTATTGCCACAATGAGGGCATAAATCCGCATTGGTATCGCTATGACGCAATGATTTATACACCTTGTGTTCATCTGTTCCTTCTGGGGCCTGCTCCAACTTGCAATTATCATGGTTGAAAACGTATGCTGTTTCAGAGGTATGATGACGCAAGCAACGCTTTTCAGGCTTTGCAAAATAGAATGGAGTGAAGCCATCATCCTCGTGACTCAATGCCACTTCTTCCGATTGATCTTCCGATTCGATTAAGTCTTCATTGGTGTTGTCGTAGAACAGGTTATTATCAAGGTCGATGGTATTGACTCTCATTCTGAACCCTTTAGATGTGCTGGTTTCGCCAGCGACAATAGCACCTCCACATGACGGACAGGTAGCCAGTTCAAGCATTCGTGACTTGCACACAGGGCAGTCAGTATTCTGGTAGGTTGTTAGATTGCCTATTCCGATTCTCGTTTTCTTGTGGCGGGTGCATTCTGGGTTCACACAAGCATAGATTCCGCTGATAGAGCGAATGAAGAAATGTGCCCTGCAAGGGAGCAACGCTGCTGGCTTTCCATCTGCTTTATTCAAACCGTCTACTTTATCGGCAAGAGCGTCAATAACCTCAAGCGATTTGATAGTATCTTTACTGATGGCACTGTCAATAGGCTTAACAATCTCTCTTGCTGATAACACGGGGCTGTTATTCAGTTTCTTTCTCAGTCGTTCTATGTCAGAGAAAGAAATCTTTGTTCCAAATCGCTCATTGAATCTTGCTATAGCTTCATTGGCTCGAGTCTCTTCCATCTCAGGAACAATGCGCTTACCGTCAATGACGACAATGCCGTCAACAGGTTTACCTGTCAACTGAGAAACGAAAGTTTTGAGCTTTAATTCAGTGGCGGGGTCTTTCTCATCGCCAATGGTTGCTGATGTTACAGCGAAATTCACCTGGTCGATAGTCACACCGAATGCGTCAAGCACTCGCCTCAGTTGAAGTGACAATTCGGCTGCTGAAGAACCGGTGTAGGTGTGAGCCTCGTCTAGCAGAATCCATTTCAACTTGCCTTTGGACTTCTCAAGGATGGGTTGGTCTTCGGATCTAACCAACATATAGTTGAGCATCGTTGGATTGGTGAAAAGCACCTGCGGAGGCGTTTGACGAATTTGCGGGCGTGTTACGAGCTGGGGGAAAAACGGCTCAGTGAATGTTTGTGGTTTTGTTGATTTCTCTGTATTACCGTTGTAAATAGCATAAGTAATCTTGTCAGGCAAGGCTTTGCACCAGGCATGGATGCGTTTTTGTTGGCTCTTCATTAGAGCATTCAAGGGGTAAAGGAAGATTGCCTGGACACATTCTTTCTCATTTCGTTCGGCAATATCTTGTAGGACGGGAATCATGAAGCACTCGGTTTTACCCGATCCAGTGCCAGAGGTGACTACTATAGTTTTGCCCTGATCCGAAAGCATCGTTTTCCAGCTCTTGGTTTGATGCTTATACGGATGACGGGTTATCGGAAATCTATATTCTTCCTCGATGCTGTCGCTGCTGATAGCGTCAACAAATTCCGGTTTTAGGATTTTCAGTTTTGAGGCATGTTCACCAAAGGTTTCCTTGCTTTCTTCCCATGGAAAAATCGACTGGAAAACTGGCTCTGAAAGCAGCGGCTCATCTACTGTCAAAAGATGGCGCAGATATTCTTGCTCTTTTGGCTTTCCCTTGAACCACATGGAAACCATCGAGTCAACGAGCCTCTTTTGGGCCGAAGTGTAGAAATCTTTGTAATTCATAATCGTAATGTTATTTGGTGTTTATTATCTTGACTGCTTTAAAGAAGATTTCGCTATAAGTTTCTTTGAAATACTTTCTATAGAAATTGACAACGCTCGCATGTTCTTTTGATTTGAAAAGGTCGATACGTCTGTCCACACTACAGGTATTCTCAGCTGCGCAAATAGCTGACTCAATCATAACTTTACAATACGAAGGCATTTCTTGCCAGGTATAGTATTTCTGGCGATCGACGTGAATGTCAATGGTCGGTAGATCTTGATTGATGTCAGAAAGTCCACGTATCTTCATCCTGTAGTTGTTGATGTCAGAATGCGAGAATTTACGACTTCCTTCAATAGCACCAGCAGCAATATAATTAATGAAATCTTGGGCGATATCTGTTGATACAGTAGAATTGAATATATCTTGAAGCAGATCCATCAAATCTTGCATTTTGGCAAAAATGATGGCCTGTAATTGAGCCGGAATGTTTTCAACCAGATGGTTGATAGCATCATTCCAGGTCTTTGCGGGAATCCAGTGTAAGGCAATCACCAATTCCTGCTCAAATCGGTTGACATCTTGAGCCAAGACGTCCTTATACTCATTGAGCCACATGGCGATGACAAAATTAGCTAACAGCTTCGGGTCTCTAGCCACTGCCCTCAAGCCATCATAGGTAGTAAAGGGCAGGTTGTGTTTGCTACAAATATCGAATGCTTTGCATACATCAACCCAATGCTTGCCACTATAGACGTCCTCAATCGTCAAGATGTCATACCATCTTTCTATCAGGTTGGCTGTACGATGTGAACGTGTTTGCCGGTCAAAGTCATCCTGGTCTCGATTGAAATACTTGGGAATAATTCTACGATGGTCCTCAGCACTTGAAAACACTACGACCTCCCTGTATTTGAAATAATCCTCTGGGAAGTTGAATGTGTTTCTGAAATTCTGGTCATGCTCGAGCTTGAAGGGGAAGAACTCATCTGATGGCAGGGATTCCCCAACGGGGAAAGCGTACAAGTCGCCTTCATACTCAAAATCTTCAGTATCTTCCTCGGTGTAGTCATTGACCACAATGCTGCCTTCCGATATAGTAGATTCAAGAACGAATTTGCGGATGAATACCTGTTGGCCAGGTATCGATACGATGACCGAGCTACTGCGATCGAAGCTGTTAATACCATAGAGGTTGAACATGCGCAAGATCAGGTCGCTGTAGTCCGCAAGTGAAACAAGACCATCAATAACCTTGCTGCTCAAAGTCTTATAGTAGGACGTTTCGTCACTATTAGACTGCTGATATGAGACATCGATGGTTCTGCTTCTTCTGCCGTGATTAGTTACGAAGAAATGCGTCAGATTTGCAAAGGAAATGATTTTGCCATCAGGCACAATATTGCCGTCAACATCGGTAATCAAGATTCCATCAAATGGGATTGCAACAGACACTTTCAACACCGGGTTTCCTGGATTATAAAGTCTGAAAGTACAAGTGGACGGACACACATTGGTATCCAACTTCCTGCTGATACGCCAATGAGCCGTTCCCAAATTCTTTATATCAGCGGTTTCAAGATTTTCTATTTCAGGGCGCATTTCGACAGGACATGAACAAGTAATCTCGGTCGAGAAGGTTTGTTCGTTGCATGAGTCGAAAGACAATTCACCAATGGAATAGAATGTTTCAATCACTGATTTGCCATCGGGAAATTCAACCTTAATGTCCACTAGTCCCGGGTGCAAGACACAAGATGAGTTTAGTCGATACCACGTGTCGGTACCACGCACTTTGTATTTAGTCTTGCAGTTGGCGACTGGATTCTTGTCTTTATCATAGACCTTAATTAACGGAATGCGATTAATTAATTTGTAGTTAGAGTCTTCAATCCATGGAATATAGTTACCAGAGAACTCAACCATGTAAGGCGTGAAATGGTTGTCAATTTGGATAATCTCATTGGTTTCACGGTTGACCAGCTCGATATCATCTGAAAATTCGATGCAGCTATAATCTTGGCCAGCGATGTGAATGCTTTCGGCCCCGTCTATCTGCCAAACATCCGAAAAGATGGCAATATTATTCTCAGAATTTGCGGTTTCAGCCCTGCTGTATAGATGTTCATCAAGCATTTGGAATACTTGAGGATACTCAAAATTGGGTGGGTAACAGCCAGCGACCGTCAAGAAGATACGCTCGTCATTGTCACACCTTACCTTGACTTCGACGACAGGTTCACCTTTCCAAAGGATATCCTTGTTCATACCAACCGAAATCCTTGTATAGGTGGCATTGATGATATTGCCCTCGTCGTCACGATTGATAGATTTACGAACATATTTACCAACTAATGTACCCGCAACGAAGATATCAAACGAGTAACACGTGGACGTGTTCAAGCCTGGTATTGAATCAGAGGAAATATCTTTTACAACATCCATGTTGACAAACAGGAAGCCTTGTCCGTCGTCAGTGGTTGATAGTTTCCAATGCAGCGATAACGGCTTCACCCTGCGCTCACGCCGAGCCCGATTATACTCCTGCCGCAGAGATTTGGTCAGTTCTGCAAGAGATGCATCTGTGTCATCGTATGGCAGGAGGTTGGTATCATTAGCAATGATGGCATGAGCAATCTGCATGGCCACATCAAAGATGTTCTCATTCTTGAACGATTGAGCCAAATATGAGATACAGTTCAATTGGTAGATAATGGAATTATCCTCACTGTTCCAATCGTAGTTGATGTTGGATAACTCTCTGACCAAACCTTTCAGGAACCGGGTAAAACTACCGAGGTTACTGTCATTGTTCTTTATATAGTTGATCGGCAATCCGCCCTGGTTAAGGAGTGTGCGGAAATATGCGGTAGTACCTCCAAGGGTATGAATAAACCTGTAACCATTATGCATAAGGGCATTTTTTGCTGCCTTAAACAGATTGTCTGCAAAGTAGCGATTCAATCCAATGCCCAGTGCGACATCCTCTTTGGATGGCATGTTGCCTTTGTAGTCTCTGCGCCACCATTCGGCATAGCACAAGGCAGCCTCCATACCGTAACGGTATAGGTCATAAAAATGTTCCCTTAAGGTGCTTTTAAGGTCTTCATACTCTTCCTCCGTCAGTTTCAGTTTCCACAATGGATTTGGGCACTCTTCCAACCCACGCTTTTGTAATATATCCTCTAATACCATAACTCTTGTAATATTATCAAATTTTCAAGGCTCAAAGCTAAGCTACAACTGTGCAGTCTTTTCGCACAGCAAGGAAAAAATTTAATGGTGGATGGATTTTTTCAATCCACCCACCATTTAGCGGTTACTCTAGGAACGGGGCGCTGACCATTGCGGTGAAGAGATAGAGGGCCACGGTGCCGTGCAGGGACTGCTCGAGGTGGTCGCTCTCTATCTCGTAGGCCGAGTGGTTTTCCCTGTTCCTCCACGCATAGACTTCACGATAGGCCTGCTTGAACACTTCAAACTTTTCGTTCCGGGTTGTGTAAAGTGAGTTAATGCGTGGGAAGTACGTTACCGTCTCTCGGAATGCAGGTTCAAGGTTGTCGGCATTTCGAGGAATGTCTGTGCCTTCTTTCATCCAATAGATCTTCTTGAGGAAAGACTCATAGCGGCTTACCAGGTCAGAGTACCATGTGCGGTAGTCCTCCTCACGATGCTGTGCACGATACAAGCAGTTCAACGTGCGACGAAGGATTTGCCGCAGACCTTGATACTTGGAGATGGTGTCTGCATTGACAATCTTAAAGAAAGTGTCCAGCACCTTGTCGTAGGTGACATAGTGGTCGCCATCGCAGAAGTCTGCAAAATCTTGTGCAAAGGCGGCACTTATCTTTGAGCGCAGATCATCCTCGTCGTAGGTGGGATTGTATAACTGACGCACTCGGTCGTAGGCCATACGGTCGAGTTTGGCACGGAACTCCTCGTTTGTATGATAGACAGTCATCAGTTCGGTGAACGGAGCCGTCACCACATTGACGTTGCGCTGCACCTCTTCGCTGGTGTCCTGGGTGGACGTTTCCTCGTCATTGTTGATGACTGAGTTGCGCACAGTCTCGCTCTTGCTCACGTTGTCAATCAACATATCGATTTGGTGGCGCACGGCATCCTCATCTGTCCAATCGATGTTGCCAAACAGCTCGTTAAACTCATCAGCGATGGTGGTCAACGTCTGCATGTCAGGCTCACCAGCTGTACCACCCGACGAGGTGGGCACAGGTGCGATCTCCGCATCCTCGTTCTGGAGGATGATGTCACGTTCCTCTTGCTTCTCCAAGCGATAGCGGTCAAAGTCAACGGCTTCAAGCAGGCCCTTAGTCAAGTCTTCCATCGTCAAGCGAGGAAGTTTATGGACGAGCAAAGAGAGGAAGGTCTGCTTCTTCTCCCACTCAACGCTTGACGTGGGCATGATAGTGCTCAAGAACTCGTAGGTTCTGACGAATGCTTTTATGGCACTCTTGCAGTCCACCTTGCTGTCATCGTCAAGCTGGTTGAAGCGGTCAACGCAGGTGTCAAGAATCGGGTCGATTTCTTCACGGGGCGCTTTGCTCCAGAACTTCACGTTAAGCAGTTCAACCTCTGCCGTTGTGTAGATTTCATATCCCTCAATCGTTGCCAACAAGTCGTTCAGCTTGTTGGGGTCCGTTTCCTGGCTCAAGATCGTTGTCTTGTAGAAGTCCTGGAAGTCATGCTGAATGTCATCCGGGTCATTCACGAAGTCGAGAACGCAGGTATCGTTCTTCTTGGGTGCCGTGCGGTTTAGGCGACTAAGCGTCTGCACAGTGCGAACGCCATGCAGGGCCTTGTCCACATACATTGTATGTAGCAGCGGCTCATCGTAGCCAGTCTGGAACTTATCGGCGACAACCAGTATGCGGTAGTTGCCTGACTTGATTTTTTTCTCAATCTGAGATGATGGGAATTGATTGAGCGATGATTCAGTCACGGTGACACCATGATAATCAAACTCTCCCGTGAACGCCACGATGGCTTCATAAGGGCTGTTACGCTCCTTGAGCAGTTTCTTGATCTCGTGGTAATAATCCACAGCACGGGCAATGCTTGCTGACACAACCATGGCACGCGCTTCACCACCAATCTTGTGGGCCACTACGGTGTGGAAATGCTCTACAATCACCTTGGCTTTTTCGGCCACGGTTTCGGGCTGGCTCTCCACAAAGTAGCGCAGCTTTTTCATCGCCTGGGTGCGCTCAAACATTGGATCATCTTCGATGGTCTTGCGTATGCGGTAGTAGCTCTGATAGGGCGTATAGCCCTTGAGCACATCAAGAATAAACTTCTCCTCGATGGCCTGTTTCATCGAGTA
>JAEEGL011738935.1_pt1 | contig 11720 bp, 10 predicted proteins | sample 9134231 | NCBI WGS metagenome assembly JAEEGL01 (sample SAMN16246548, study PRJNA631951) | gut metagenome | biome: gut microbiome; feature: rumen; material: fiber-attached | host: Bos | place: Iran: Karaj | collected 2018-10
ATTTTGATATTTCTTTTCTTGGCTGCGCTATTTGTGGTTTCATAATATCATCTAAGATATATTTTCTTGCATTTTTTGTTCTTTCAAAAGCTTCTGCAATTATATCGTATGTTAATCCATCTACTTTTATATCAACTTGTATTGCTGTAATTCCTTTATGAGTTCCACCTACTTTAAAGTCCATATCTCCAAAGAAATCTTCTAATCCTTGAATATCTGTAAGCATTACATAATCATCAGGATCATCTGGATTTGTAACAAGTCCTGTTGAAATACCAGCAACTGGATTCTTAATTGGAACACCAGCATCCATTAATGCTAAAGTACTTCCACAAATACTTGCTTGTGATGTAGAACCATTTGATGATAAAACTTCTGATACAACTCTTATTGTATATGGAAATTCTTCAACACTTGGAATAACTGGAACTAATGCTCTTTCAGCAAGCGCTCCATGTCCAATTTCTCTTCTTCCTGGTCCACGTGATGTTTTTGCTTCACCAACGCTATATCCTGGGAAGTTATATTGATGAATATATCTTTTTGTTTTTTCTTCATCTAATCCGTCTAAAATTTGTTCTTCATTTGCCATACCAAGTGTTGCTATTGTCATAACTTGTGTTTGACCTCTTGTAAACACAGCACTACCATGAGTTCTTGGTAAAATACCTACTTCGCATGAAAGTGGTCTTATTTCATCAATTGCTCTACCATCTGGTCTTTTGTGTTCATTAAAAATCATTTCTCTAACACATTTTTTCTCTAATTTATATAAGCTGTCTGCAATATTTTGTTTTTCTTCTTCTGCTTTTTCTTCTCCATATTTTCCTACAAAATATGTTGTAACATCTTCTGCTATTTTATCCATGTTAGCATCTCTTACTTCTTTATCAACAGCTTGTACATCTTGATACATTCTGTCTTTGAATGTATTTTCTATTTCTTCATAAATATCATGATCTACTTCAAATGATTTATATTCAAATTTAGGTTTTCCAATTTCAGCTTTAATAGATGATATAAATTCACAAAGTTTTTTAATTTCAATATGTCCTTGCTTAATTGCTTCTAACATTTTATCATCTGGTAATTCTTTAGCTCCTGCTTCAATCATAGCAATTTTATCCATTGTTCCTGCTACTAATAGATCAAGTTCAGATTTTGCTCTTTCTTCTAATGTAGGGTTGATTACATAATTTCCATCTATGTATCCTACTTTAACTGCTGCAGTTGGTCCTCCAAATGGAATGTCTGATATTGAAAGTGCACAAGATGCACCAATCATAGCACATACTTCTGGTGAACAATCTGGTTCTACTGATAGAACTGTTGCAACAACAACTACATCGTTTCTAAAATCTTTTGGGAATAACGGTCTAATTGGTCTATCAATTGCTCTTGATACAAGTATTGCTTTATCAGCTGCTTTTCCCTCTCTTCTTGTAAATCCACCAGGGATTCTTCCTACAGAATACATTTTTTCTTCATAATCTACTGACAATGGGAAAAAGTCTATTCCTTCTTTTGGTTCTTTTGATGCTGTAACATTTACCATTACAACTGTTTCTCCGTATCTAACTAATACGTTTGCATTAGCAAGTTCTGCTAATTTTCCTGTTTCTATTGTTAATTTTCTTCCTGCTAGTTCTGTTGAATATGTTTTAAACATAATCTTTCCTCCTTAAAATATATATTTCAAATACAACTTATAGAACTAGTAACCTCTATAATATATTTATATAAAATACATTATACAAGCTACTATATTTCTATTATTGTATTTAATAAACTTAAAATCTTAAATTAAGGGCGGAAATAAACTCCGCCCATTAATTATTTTCTTAAATTTAGTTTTTCAACTATTTCTCTGTATTTTGGTAAATCTTTTTTAGCTAAATAGTTAAGTAGATTTCTTCTTTTACCAACCATCATTAATAATCCACGTCTTGAGTGATTATCTTTTTTATGTACTTTTAAATGTTCTGTAAGTTCATTAATTCTTTCTGTAAGTAAAGCAATTTGAACTTCTGATGAACCTGTGTCTTTTTCATCTCTTTTAAAAGTATCAATGATTTCTTGTTTTCTTTCCTTTGTCATAATTTTCCCTCCTATTTTCTTAATATGCCTTAAACTGAAACTAAAGTCATAGGAACTCTAAAGTTTAAGAATAAGGTAAGCATTCTTTCGAACATTACTATTTTACTATAATTATATGAAATATGCAAGTATTTTCACTTATTTTTTTATATTTTTATCTGCTTTTTTCAACTATTTCAACAATATCTGCAATATAGTCTCCAATTATTGGAATATTTAGCAGAATTATTCTTCTTAAAATGAATATAAGTACAGCAGTAATTAAACTCACACCGATGCTAATACCAATTCCTCTTGATATACCTGCAATTAAATTTCTTTTAAAAATTTCCTTTTTATTTCCAAGTATATATGAAAGTTCTAAAATATTACTTTTCTCTAAAATTTTATTAAGTTTATCTAACTTTTGATTTATTATTTTTTCTTCTATATTTTCTTTTATTTTTTCTTTTCTATTTTCTTTTTTTACTTTATTAATTTTATTATTTTTAAAAAACATAAAAACACCTAAAATTATTTTTAGGTGTTTTTAATATAATTATTCATATTGTTTTATTTGTTTTATTAGTTTTATTAGTTTTATCTAATTTATCTGTTTTATTAATTTGAATTAATTTGAAACATTGACTGATTGAGTTTTTGTTTCTTTAGTTGATTGCTCTTTTTCTATTTTTTCTTTTTGTTTGTTTTCATTTTCAACAATTTCTTCTAATTGAGTAATTAATCCTTGAAGTCTTTCTATGTCTTTTCCAATTAATTCCCAATTATTGCTTTGATTTGATTGTTTTAAATTGTTATTTGCGTTAATGATTTGTTCAATCAATTCTTCTTTATTTTCTGTATCAACTTCAACACTTATTGCTTCTTGAGATAATAGTCTGCTTAACGCTTCAGTTAAATCATTTCCAATTGCAATTTTATTTCCAGATGCTACTATTATTTTCTTTAGAATAGGAGCTTGTGTTTCTTCATTAAGCATTGTTTGATAAATTGGTTCAACATAAAGAAGCGTATCGTTTATTGGTACAACAATTATATTCTTTGTAATTTTACTTCCTGTAACTGCAACTGATTCAAGTTCTTTTTCTATTTTTTCATCCTGTTCAACCAATGCGTCTAGTTGGTTTGTTCCAAGTATTGCATTAGATGTTTTAAATCTATACATTGTTAATTTTGGTTGATTGTTTTTAGCATCATATATTCCTACTAAATATGAAACTAAATTTTGTTTGTTTATTATAGTGTAAGGAACAACCAATCCTAATTCAGATTTATTTGAATTTAATGTTTTAACCATTGTATAGTATGGTACAATAGCAGTTCCTTTTGTATTTCCTGAAGCTGTTTTAGTAGTATTTTCGTTTGCAATACTCCATATGTCATCTGCTCTATAAAGTACCTCTACTTGAACATTATGATACTTTTGTAATACTTCGGCTTGAACTTTATATAGGAATTGAGGGTATACTAGATGATTTGATATGTTTTCTGGTATACTTCCTTCTTCAAATATTCCTGGATATAATTTGTTATATGCCATTATTATTGGATCTGTTCTATCTGTTATATAGAAATATGTATCGCCATTATATGCATCAATTATAACTTTTGCAGAATTTCTAATATAATTAATTTTCTTTCTACTACCTTCATATTCAATTGTTGTGTACATTGAATAAGGATAATTATTTGATGTAGTATATGCATCTAATACCCAAACTAATCTTCCATCATCTGTAACTACCATATATGGATTTTCATCATACATAATATCTGGAAGTATAGTTTTTGCTCTTTCTCTTATATTTCTTGTTGTTATTACTTTACTATCTTTTGTAATATTACCTGTAAACGCCATTTTTAAATTGTTTTCTTTAAATGAAAGTATTAATCTGTCTAAAAATCCAAGTTTTAAACCTGCAGTTCCATTATACTTGTTTGAACTATTTGTTGTAGTTGAAAGCGGATAATCATATTCTTCTTGGTTTTTAGCATTTGTTATAATGTATTCATTTGTTTGCATTCCAAAATAAATTCTTGGTTCTTTAATTTTTAATACGTTATCACTTCCATCAAATTCACTTTGCAAATATAGTATACTTCCATTTTCATTTGCTTTATTAGCATCTGTTGCAATTACTCCATATCCATGTGTATATTCATATGTCTTATTATTATATGTTCTAGTTTCATTGCTTACTATCTCTCTTGGAGAAACATATAACAAAGTGTCTTTTCCATCTATGTTATATATTCCTTCTTTCGTAGTGCTATATGTATAATATCCTAAATTTGTTTGATATTGTTTTAAAGATGATAAAACAGTCTCTTTGTTTGAAATATTAATATTATCAATAACATCACGATTTTGATTTATATCTTCTATATTTAATGCATCATTAGTTGAAATTTCAATTTCCTCAATATTAATATCATATGCATTTTTTGTATATTCAATATTTCTTTCTATATAGAATTTTTGCTTATCAAGTTCATTTCTACTTACATATGCTGCATTTGTTATAACCATAATTAAGAATAAAACAATTAGATAAACTGGTATTCCACATAGCCATAAAGCAATCTTTTTAAAAGATGCAACTTTTATATTCTTAACTGCCATTAATACACAAATAAATACAACAAATGCAAATATTCTATATCCCCATGTTTTTACACCAACTTCTATTATACCTGCCCCAATTAACGAATATCCATCTCCTATATTTAAAAATTTACTAAATAAGATGTCTTGTGTTTTTACTAGTATTAAAGCAGTTCCAACGATTGTCATTATCACAATGTTTACAATTATTTGTTTAATAAATAAACTATTTTTTAGTACTTCTCTATCTACACCTTTATCAAAGCATCTATTAAATACAATAATATAATATGTAATGATATAAATTGTATAGGCTATCATTAACCCAATTAAGTATATTAATATGGTTTCAACAAATGGTTTTTGAAATATATAATATCCAATATCAATATTAAAAACTGGATCTGTTTTTCCAAAATATGTGCTGTTAAATGCTAGCAATGCTTTTTGTGTAAGCATATTGCTCATTATCATACTTGTAATAGCGCTTACAAAAAGGCTAATTGACTTTCTTGGTAGTTTAGGCATTTCTTTTTTTTCTTTATCAAAGAATTCCTTTAATCCACTTTTTATTATGCTTGTTATTACAAATGTTGTTATATATAGAAAAGCAAAATTAATAAATGTAACTATAACTCGAAATTTAAGTTTTTCACTAAAAATATTTTCATATTTTTTTCCAATTTCAAGAGTTTGTAGGTAATCTCCTCTTATAGAAAAGAATAAATAAATTGCAAATATTATTAAGAAAAGTATTACAACTATAGCTCTTTTTTTACCACTTTTCTTTTTTGTTACTTCTTTTTTTTCTACTTCCTTTTTGTTAACTTCCTTTTTATTTTTCAATACCATCATCTCCTTTATTCTTTTCTTTGGTATCTGTAAAATCATTAATTCTAAAAATTCTACTTTTTTCTAGATTTATTCCATCACTAGGAAACATTCCCATTATTTTACTTGAATCAGGTAATGTAATTAATGTCAAATAATCTAATGTATGTCCATCACCTTTTGCTCCGCCTTCATATCCACATTCTGGAACATAAATACAATAAAGATCAATTTTACGTCCTTTTTGTTTAGTACCTTTGTTTTTTATAGCTTGATTTAAAACATTAACACAATCTTTATTAATTACTCCATGTATCTGTTTGTTTAAATCATTTATCAAGCATTTTTGTATAATTTTATATCTATTTCCTTCGTAATAAGCATTATATCCTACATTATCCATTAAATATTGATATGTTTTTATACCTGCTTTGTCTCCTCTTCTTATGCAGTCTAATCTTCCTAATTCTAATCTTGCCTGTATAGAATCAAGTTCTGAAATTTTAATACATTTATTAAATGCAGCTTCAGCTTCATCTAATTTACCTTGTTCAATTTTAAGTCTACCTAATTCTAAAAATACATATTGCTTGTTATTTTTGTCTATTTCAAGACATTTTTTTATTTGATATTCTGCATCTTCAAATCTTCCCTGTTTTCTATATATTTTAGCAAGTTCTTGTCTTGCATGCGGTGTTCTATCTTTATCTATTTCAATGTATTTTAATAATTGTTTTTCTTGATCTACTAATCTACCTTGTTTATAATAAACTTTTGCAAGTTCTAATCGTGGATGTGGATTTTTATATTTATCTATTTCTATAGATTTCCAAAGTTCTCTTTCTGCTTCTTTGTATCTACCCATTTTTCTAAGTAAAATTCCATATTCCATTCTAGCATGTGGTGTTCTATCTTTATCAATTTCAATACTCTTTAATAATTCAACCTCTGCTTTTTTAAACTTGCATTCTTTTGCATATAGCTTTGCAAGTTCCATTCTGGCATGTGGTGTTCTATCTTTATCTATTTTTATGCTTTCTAAAAATTGATCTTCTGCTTCATCATATCTTCCTATCATGCTAAGAAGCTTACCATATTCCATTCTAGCATGTGGTGTTTTATCTTTATCTAATTCAATACATTTCAAAAATTCTTCTTCTGCTTTTTTTGTATTTCCTTCTTTTACATGTATTTTTCCTAGTTCTAACATTGGATATGTATTGCTTGGAAAATATTCTATACATTTTTCAAAATATTTTTTTGCTCCTTCTTTATCTTTTAATTTTAATCTAATTTTACCCAATTGAAATAGTACATATTTATCTTTTTCATTATCTTTAAGAAGTCCAAGAAGCAATATTTCTGCTTTTCTAAATTGTTTTTCTCTTGAAAGTTTCATTGCTTTATCAAAATCTTCTATTCTGTCATTATACATTTCTACATCCCCTTAAATTGTTTTATATTATTGCATTTACAAAATCTTCTGAATTAAATATTTCCATATCATCTATTTGTTCACCAATACCAATAAATTTAATAGGTATTTTATTTTCAGAAACAATTCCTAATACGACGCCACCTTTTGCAGTACCATCAAGTTTAGTTAAAACTAAACCTGTAATATCAACAGTTTCTTTAAATGCTTTAACCTGTTCGATTGCATTTTGTCCAGTTGTTGCATCTAAAACAAGTAGCACTTCTTTTGATGCATTTGGAAGCTCTTTTTCAATTACTTTTCCAATTTTTAAAAGCTCATCCATTAAGTATTTTTTATTATGAAGTCTTCCAGCAGTATCGCATATTAATACATCATAATTTTCGCTTTTAGCTTTTTGAATTGCATCAAATACAACTGATGCAGGATCTGATCCTTCTTCTTTTTTTACTAAATCACAGTTTGCTCTATTTGCCCATATTTCAATCTGTTCAACTGCTGCTGCTCTGAATGTATCTGCTGCAGCAATTAATACTTTTTTTCCATCTTTTTTTATTCTATTAGCAATTTTTCCAATTGATGTTGTTTTACCAACTCCATTTACACCAACAACTAAAATTATTGAGGGAGTTGTATTTAAATTTAAGCTACTATTTTCAATATCAAGTATATCTTGCATTTCTTCTTTTAATGCTTGCTTTACATCGTTTTCATCTTTTAAACTTTCTTTTTTAATTCTATTTCTAAGTCTATCTATTATTTCTACAGATGTATCTACACCAATATCTGACATGATTAAAATTTCTTCTAATTCATCTAATAAATCTTCATCAACTTTTCTAAACGTACTAAACACATCATTCATTTTATCATTAAGTGATGTTTTAGTTTTGTCTAATCCATTTTTAAGTTTATCGAAAAAACCCATATAATCACTCTTTCGTATCTATAATTTTTCAGCTCACATTATATCATACATATTTGTGAATTGCAAAACATAATATTGATTTAATATATAATAAATAATATAATAGCAATTAGGTGATTAAATTGAAAAAATCAATTAAGATATTAATTATATTATTTGCAATTCTAATTATTCTTTCTTTATCATTTTGGATATTTATTAAGATTAATATGAGTTCAAAACAAGTAGTTGTTCTTTCATACCATAACATTGTACCTGATGATATTGAAATCGATGAAAATGAATATGATACAATGCATTTATCTGATTTTAAAAAACAAATGCAATACTTAAAAGAAAATGGATATGAAACAATATCCGCATCAGAGTTTTATGACTGGAAAAAAGGAAAAATAGAAATACCTGAAAAATCTGTTGTTATCACTTTTGATGATGGATATACATCTTTTAAATATCTTGTACAACCAGTTCTTCAAGAATTTAATTTTAAAGCAATTTGTTTTATAATTGGAAATCAGACTACAGATTTTACTCCAGAGTACATTCCTAATGAATACCAGTTATTAGGAAAAGATGAAATATTAAATCATATTAATAATGTTGAATATGGATCTCATACTTACGCTTTACATCAAATGAATGAAGATGGAAAAAAATATATAAATATATATAACAAAGATGATTTGCAAAAGGATACAGAAACTTTTGAAAGTAAAATATTTAAAGCTCAATATTTAGCTTATCCATATTATACATACACTAATGAATATATTAAAGTATTGAAAAATAATGGATATAAGCTTGCATTTGCTGGTGAAGAAGAAATGGCAACAAAAGGAGTAAATGATTATAAAATTCCTAGAATTTCAGGTGCTAAATCATTTGAAGATTTTAAAGAAATATTTGAAACTAATAAATACAAAAACAAATATGGAAATGGCTTAATCAGAAAAATATGTGTTAATATTGAAAGAAAATTTAAATAAAAAAATGTCCAAATGAGATTAGCTCTCTTTGGACATTTCTTTTTTCATTACTTTCCGTTACGCACCACTTACAATAAATTTTGCATAATAATTCTCATAGTTATAAGATAAATAAAGAACAATGCTTTCAACATTACTCATATTGGAAATTTGAGCGATATCATAACATTCAACTGTTTCTGATGTTTTATCATAGTAATTAAGTGTCATTCTGTAAATATTTGAGTTACTTACAAAAGTTACTGACCTTTCATTTTCTGACGCATCATCCAAATTTCCTCTATGATTGCTATCCCATAAAATTAAAAATTGTTCGCTTCCAGGACCTAAAACATATTGGGCACTGCACATAATGTAAACGCCCTCCTTTGTTTCGATCATGTTTTTGCTGTAGTTTTTTTCGTCAACCTGCATGAAAGTTAGTGGTTTCCCATCTTTCGAAGTGTTTCCGCTACATGCAGTCATTGAGATAAGAATTAATGCTGTAAGTAAAAGTGCAATCGCTTTTTTCATCTTTAGTTCACTCCTGTTTAAATTATTATTTATGTCTATATATCAACCTGCAAATAACAGGATAAAAAAGAATTAAATCAATATAATTATACTACAATTTTATGTGAATTACAATGTTTTAAGGCTACAAAAAACTACTGATTTAGTATATCAGTAGTTTTTAAATAATTTTTTTATATTCCAATTTTATATAAGTTCATTCCTTCTAATTTAACATATTCATTATTATTTTCATCAATTACAAATTCTAATATTTTGTATTCTTTTTTGTAATTAACATTTGAGGTTACTTCAGTGTAACCTACCAAGTGATCATATGGTTCACTTGCCTCTGCCTGTTTTACTACTCCTCCTTGTGTCTTGCATTCTTCTGTAATATTTAATATCAAAATATCATCTTTTATATCCCATGTACCAGAGTAGCTTATTATATCCCCTTCTGCTTTATAGTATGGTGCAGCAGTATATGTAAAATTTTTATCTGTTTTAAAGTAATAGTGTTCAGGAATATATGCTCCAACTGTATCTGATGTTGATATTGCACTATCTGAAGTAATAAAAGCTATTGTTTCATCTTCCAAAGTAGGTTTTTCACTATTTTCTGTAGTTGAGTTTGTTTTTGTTGTATTTAATACATTACTTACTTCATTTGCCTTACCTGTAGTAATAGTATTACTATTATTTTTATTCTGTATTTTATATATTACTAATCCTGTAGTAATAAATATAATTAAAATAATAAAAAGTAATAATGTTGAAAAATTAATTTTTATTTTTTTAGATTCTTTTTTCATTTTTTCTCCTTTTTTCTTTTGTTTTATATTTAGTAATTTATAAATTAAAATAATTTATATAATACAAGCCCAACTATTGCTGTAACTGTTAAAAGAATAAATAATACTAAATAAGTAAATTTAATTTTAATTTGTTTTGGTTTATTTTCCATAATTTTCTCCTTTTTCTTTTGTATTAACTATATTAATTATATATTAAGAAAAATATTTGTCAATATTTTGGTGCTTCCAGGGAGAATCGAACTCCCGACCTACAGGTTACGAATCTGTTGCTCTACCAACTGAGCTATAGAAGCATATAATATACACTTTGTTTTTTACTACAAAGTGTATATTTGTTTTTATTAACTAACTATTCTAAGATTTCTTTTGCTAATTTTTTCATACTTTCTATTGTTTCTTTATTTGCTGTTGATTTTATTGTAACTGTATTTTCACATAAAGTTATATCTTTCATTTGAGAAATTAATTCCTTCATACATTTTGCTGCATTTGGAGCCCAAGATCCATTTTCTATAATTCCTATTTTTCTATTTTGATAATTTTTAGCAAGCAAATGATGAATAAAATCTTCCATAGGTGGAAAAATCCCCATATTGTATGTTGATGATGCTAAGATTATTTTATCATATCTAAATGCATCTTCTAACGCCTCTGCCATATCCTCTCTTGTTAAGTCTGTTACAGCTACTTTATTTGCACCACTTTCTATTAATATTTTTTCAAATTCTTTTACAGCATTTTTAGTATTTCCATGAATTGATGCGTATGCGATAAATACGCCATCATCTTCTGGTTCATATTTACTCCATATATCATATTTATTAATATAGAATTCTAGATTTTCTTTAAGTATTGGTCCATGAAGTGGACATATTGTCTTTATATCTAATGTTGCAGCTTTTTTAAGTAAGTTTTGTACCTGCATACCATATTTCCCACAAATATTAAAATAATATCTTCTTGCTTCACATGTCCAATCTTCATCCGTATCTAAAGTTCCAAATTTTCCAAAGCCATCTGCTGAAAATAGGATTTTTTCTTTTTGTTCATATGTAACCATTACTTCTGGCCAATGAACCATTGGTGCCATAAAAAATTGAAGAGTATGTTCTCCTAATTCTAAGGTTTCACCTTCACTAACAACAATCTTATTGTCTAAATTTATTCCTTCAAAAAATTGTGGAAGCATTGCAAATACTTTAGCATTTGAAACTAATGTAATTTTAGGATATTTATCCATTAAATTCTTAATATTTGCAGCATGGTCTGGTTCCAAATGAGAAATAACTAAGTAATCAGGCTCTTTACCTTTAAGCTCACTATCTAAATTATCAAACCATTCATTTGTCGCTCTTCTATCTACTGTATCCATTACAACAATTTTTTTATCTAATATTAAATATGAGTTATATGCCATTCCGATTTGGAACTATATATTGCCCTTCAAAAAGATCTAAATCTTTGTCATCTACTCCTATATATTTTACTGAATCTGATATTTCAACTTTCATTTTATTCTCCCCTTTTA
>JAEEGL011948798.1_pt1 | contig 11720 bp, 10 predicted proteins | sample 9134231 | NCBI WGS metagenome assembly JAEEGL01 (sample SAMN16246548, study PRJNA631951) | gut metagenome | biome: gut microbiome; feature: rumen; material: fiber-attached | host: Bos | place: Iran: Karaj | collected 2018-10
AAGTTTTCTTATCTAATTTATTAATAGAATCTAAGTATTTTACAAAACTACTATACATTTTCATTCCCCCAACGAAAAGTATTCTACCACATTTTTATAAAATTGCAAAATCAAAGTTCTCTACTAATATTAAGTAATATTCCCATACTGGACATACTAATAAGCAAACTAGAACCTCCATACGATAGAAATGGTAGTGTTACTCCTGTTACAGGTATTAATCCGACTACAACCATTAAATTAAGTAAGGCTTGAAATGAAAATTGAAACGTGATACCGAAAGCTAAATACTTAGAGAATAGATTGTTAGTTTTAGTGCAAATAATAAAGCAAGATAGAATTATAATTAAGAATAAAGTTACTACTATTATTACTCCTAAGAATCCAAATTCTTCTGATATTATAGAGAAGATAAAGTCTGTTTGTGGTTCTGGTAGATAGAAATGTTTTTGAATGGAATTTCCAAAGCCCATGCCAAATAATCCACCTGGACCTATTGCATACAAGCTCTGTATAATTTGAAAGCCAGATCCTAGAGGATCTTTCCAAGGGTCAACGAATGATAATATTCGCGCAAGACGATAAGGAGCGGCTATTATTAATCCTATTACGCCAAGTAAACCGACAAGGCCAATACGTAGAAAGAATTTAATACTTACTCCTCCAACAAATAATAGTCCAACTATGGCCATTACTAGAATTGTTCCTGTACCAAAGTCCGGTTGTAGCATAATTATGAAAAACATAAGAAGTGTTAATCCTAATATAGGCAGTACTCCTCTTTTGATATTTTTAATTTCATTCTCATTATTCGATAAATATTTTGATACAAATATAATTAAACCTAATTTAGCTGCCTCTGAAGGTTGAATACCAAAAGGGCCAATACCAAACCAACTGCGCGATCCATTTCTAACGCTTCCTACTCCTGGTATTAATACAAGTATTAATAAAATAAAACAGATTAATAATATTTTATTGGCATTCTTATAGTACCATCTATAATTAACTTTACTAACCATATTCATTAAAAATAATCCTATTAAGAAAAATAATCCTTGATTTTTAACGTATTTTAAAGCATCACCATATTTATATTCGGCCCAAATATGTGATGCCGAATATATCATTAAAATTCCAAATAATGATATAACTATAATACTAATAAACAATGTTTTATTTATTTTCATAATAGCACCCCAAACGCTAAAGCAACTAATGATGCAAGTATTCCTACTATCCAAAAATATTTAACGATATCTGCTTCTTTATAGCCTTTTTTTTCAAAACTATGGTGTATTGGTGTCATTAGAAATAGTCTCTTATGTGTTAGTTTATAGTAGAATCTTTGAATAATACAAGTAAGTGTTTCTATAACAAATACAATACCTATTAAAACTAATAATAATTCATGACGCGTTAATATAGCAATTGAACCTAATCCCGCACCTAAAGCAAGAGAACCTGTATCTCCCATAAATATCTTAGCTGGATTCATGTTATATATTAGAAAACCAAATAAAGAACCTACTAGAATAAAACAGGTATAAGCAATCTCTATATACCCGGATAGCCATGATGTATTATATGCAATTATTCCAAATGTCAAAAAAGCAATTAAAGATAGTCCTCCTGCAAGTCCATCTAATCCATCTGTAAGATTTACGGCATTACTACTTGCAACAAGCACAAATAATATAAATAATCCATAAAACCATGAGATATTTACTTTTATATTTAAGGAATGTATCCAGATTAATGTTTCATTACCTGCTTTTAAAAACAGATAAAAAAATACAAGAGCAACTAACATTTGAAGTAAGAATTTATTCTTTTCACTTAAACCTTTATTATTATGATTTTTAATGATTAGAAAGTCATCTATAAAACCTATTAATGAATATGATAGTATAGTAAACCAAACTATAATTAGATTAAAACTTATAGTTATTTTATTAGTTATATATAATAATATTCCAACAATTAATAGTGTAATTGAGAATATTAATCCTCCCATGGTAGGTGTATGAGATTTACTCTTATGTCTTTCTTCTAGATATATACTTAAACTTTGATTAATATGTTTTTTAGTAAGTATTTTTATTAAAAAATAACCTATTATAACTGATATAATAAATGATATTAATATTAAAGATATTGCATTAGTAACTTTATCCATAAATCCTCCTAAATAATTTTATGCAGAAAAAAAATCTCTAGAAGTACTAGAGATTAATCTACAATAACATCATTATATATCTTTCTATGAAATTCTGTCCAAATATAATTACCATTTTCTTTTTTAAACTCAAATTCGTAATCATATGATTTATTATAGTTCTTTCTTGCCGCATTCTTTGCCTCATTTAAACTATTATAACTACCTATTAAATATTCCATTTTATTATCTTTATATAAATCATATTTTTCGTTTTTAACAATCATTAATGCTTGCGCTTTTAATGTTAGATAATCCATATTTTCAGAATCATTAATCCAATTAACCATAATAAATCTATTGGATATTTCATCACCAGAGTTATATAAAACATTCTTATCAGAATTATATGTTAAATTAGTAATTTTATTGTTATAAATACAATTATCACTTAAAAGAAAATCATAAGAATTTAATTCATTCATCTCAAAATTAATAATTGCATTATCTCCTAAAATATTTTTAATTGATTTAACTACATTTTGTTTCGTATATCCATTAATTTTATCATTTTCATAAATAGTGTAATCACTATTCATATAATTTGTATCAAATATTAAAGAAATTTTACATAAATCAGATATTGTATTCATATCTGTATAGTCATTATTATCTAAATAAAAGAAAGTATTAGATAGTGCATTTTTTAAATCAGTATATTTTTCATTCTTCTTATTATTACTAACAAATAAAAGAAGAACTAATACTATTATTATTAATACTATTCCCAAAAGAATTTTACTTATAATACTTTTCATCTAAAACTCTCCTTTATTTGATTGAATTTTGATTTATTATTCTGATAATTATTATAATATAAACTCATTATCTGCTTTCTTAAATTGAAAAGTTCATTATTCATTTTAAAGTCATGATAATCATAAGATATTAAATCAGCTAAGAATTCATAATTGGCATCTCCATAAGTATAGCCTTCTCTATATCTCAAACAATAATCCCCATTACATTGTTTTTTATTCATATTATATGCATCAGAATAATTTTTTAATAATTTACCATTATACATTGAATTAGAAAGGCTAACACCCGTTATAAGTTCATTCATATGGTCCATACTGTGTCCAAATTCATGTTTAATAGCACCTTTATAATATGTTGAATTAGCATAACCACCACACGATGTTCCATTTGGTCTATTCTTAGATTCACTGTATGCAATATTATTTGATGCAATTCTATAGTTGCCGCATGAGTTTCCATATATTGACATATATGTTTCTGATTTATATAGAAATAGTGTTGAAGCTGCTAAATTAGCTGGACTTTCATTTTTCATTTTCTTTAATACATTTATAACACTATTTTTATCATCTGTATTAAATCCTTTTTCAGAGTATATATCGGTTGAACCAACAGTGTTTTTTTCAAAACTTTGATTATTGATTGCTTCCGTCTTACATATTATACTATTACCTCTGCTATCAGTAACTACAACTTGACCATTTCTATTATAATATTGTCCAGTCACACTAGGTTCAACATCTTTACTAGAGGTACTATAAGTTTTAAACAATCTATAACCTCCATCTTTCTGTGATGTGTACCAACTATATTGATAATTACTATTTAAATCAAAAGCAACATATAACTTACTAATACCACTTTTTGTTGTAACTCCATCCATTTGATATGTATATGTATTAGCACCACTAACTTTATCATATTTATATTTAAATGATGGACAAGTTGCACTAGTACTTACAGTATTCCATTTCCAAGTAAGTGGTGGTGTATAACAATTTCTACTAGTTCCGTAATTATTATAAACAACTATTTTAGCTTGATTTGAATAACTATTTTTATATTTGTTATTAAAACTTATACTCGAGGTAACATTCTTATTAATATTCTCAAAACCAGCCCAATATCCTACATGATCATTAGTAGATAAATATACGTCATACTTATTAAATGTAGAATTCTTATTAACTGTAATTGTAGTAAGGTCTCCTTTTTTTTCATATTCCAACATTGGACACTCTATACGTGTATCATTTCCAATATCTACTACATTAATATCTGCACTACTAGATATATTACCAATAGTAGCAGTTATTTTAGCACTTCCCTTTTTCTTTCCTACAACTACTCCATTTTTATCAACAGTAGCAACTGCAGTATTAGAACTACTCCACTTAATATAATCATTAATATTATCTAAATTAGATTTAACTATAGGTTGTAATTTCAAATTAGATGATACATTTAATCTAGATGAGTTAATATTTAAACTAATTGAATCTGCTAAATAATTATACTTTTCTGTTTTATAGCTACCAACTAAATTTGTACAGGCTGAATCAGAGTATACTTGCCAATTTCCATATACATCTTTAGCATTTACCTTAAGACTATGATTAATAGCTTCTGTTGTAACTTTACTACACTTTGAATTATTTACAATTATATTATCATTATAGACATTCCACTTATAATAATATTGTTTACTTCCAACTACATTAAATTTAGAATAAAACTTAAGTTCAGTATCTTTATTAACAATACTTGTAGTTAGCATTGGACTTAATAATTTATAATCTAAATCTATACTACTAACTTCTTCTTTAATTTTTATCTCATCTGTTTTATATAAATTAATTTGACTATTACAGTTAGAATCATTGTATATCTTTAAAAGCACATATTCATTATTATCTGTTGCAGTAATAGAGTATTTATCATATCTATTATTTGGAATCATCATACATTTAGATTCTACTACATTATCTGTCTTTTTTACATCAAACCATTTATAATAATATTTTCTATTTAAAGAAATATTAAACTTTGCTTCAAATTCAATATTTGTATTATTTCTAACTTCATTTAAATTAACATTATTTAAAACAGATATTGTTGCAGACACACTGTTTTTATCGTTTTCTAGAATAATAGAATTAATTTGATTTAAATCATTAATATCAATAATGCTATCTTGATTAATATCTGCAGTTTTCTTTTGAATATCATTTAAAGAATAACTTCCATCTAAATAATTACTTAATAAACTAGCATCTATCTCATCAATCTTAGTATCTGAATTAATATCACCATATATAAAATCAACTTTAGTAGCATTAATTACACTTTTTCTATAACATCTATTACTATTTTTTAAATAACCTTCTAAGCATATTTTTTCTTTGCCTATTTCATATTTAGATGAATCACTAATACTTGATGGGCTACCATTTGTTATCTTAGTTGAATTAGCAATAGCTTTTTGAATAAGTTCTAAATCAGTTTTATTAACAGAACCATCTTTATTTACATCACTTACTAAAAGTGCGCTAGCATCAAAATTTATCCTATTATTAATATATAACTGAATATATGTAACATCTTTTATATCAAAATTACCATCCAAATTAGCATCACCTGCTAATAACTGATCACTATATTCAAATTTAATACATTTATCACCTTTTAATGTATAAGATGAATCTTTACAATAATAATATGATGATGTAACAGAATTACTCATGATAGTATTATAAATTACATTACCATTACTCCCTACAGTTAACATCAAGGTTATAACAATTATAGATAATAATCCTGGTAATAAAAAAACTTTATTTAACAACTTTCTCATACGATCACCTATCATCATGATGATAGCACACTATCCCCATTAAGTCAATAAAGTACATTTAAAAACAACCACCTATCTATTTACAAATGGTTGTTTTTTATGTTTAGTTTTCTTCCTCACTCAGGTATAATTTTTTATATATTTTATTGCTATTTAATAGTTCACTATGAGTTCCACTTCCAACTAATTTTCCTTTGTCTATAACATGAATTATATCTGCATCCATAATTGTTGATAGTCTATGCGCAACGATAATAATTGTATGATTTTTAACTAGACTATCAATTGTTTTTTTGATATATTCTTGTGATTCATTATCAAGCGCACTCGTTGCCTCATCAAATAATATAATTTTAGTATTACGCATAAGTGTTCTTGCAATAGCGAGTCGTTGCTTTTGTCCTCCTGATAAATTAATCCCACCTTCACCTATAACAGTATCATACTTCTTTGGCAGGCTCATAATATAATCATCTATATAAGCTTCTTTACAATGTTTTCTAATCTCATCAAGAGTTATATCTTCTTTTACAATTTTAAAGTTATCAACAATAGATAAATTAAATAGAAATGGACTTTGTCTTATTATTGATATATTATCTCTTAATGATTCTTCACTTAAATCCTTAATATTAATACCATCTATAGTAATTGAGCCACTACATACATCAAAATATCTAAGTAAAAGGTTAAATATTGTTGATTTCCCATTACCACTTCTACCTACTATTGCAATCTTTTTATTAGTATCAAGATTTAAGTTTAAGTTTTTTAAAGCATAATCTTCATCAGGACGATATTTAAATGACACATTATTAAATCTAATTACACCTTCGTTATTCTTTAAATCTATATTTCCATATGCTTCATCTTCGTATAGTCTATTATTAATAATTTCATCTAATCTATTTAAAGATACTTTAACTTTGTTATAATTAACGCCAAAGTCAGATAAATTTTCAACAACTTGATCAACACGCCATATATACATATCAAGCATGATAAATACACTATATTCAACTTTTCCTTCTACAACAAAATATGCACATGTTATAAGTATTCCAAATTGTAATATAAAATATATTAAGTTATTTAAACTATAATATGTAATTTCATAATTCTTCATCTTCTTATTATGATTAAATATTACATCAAGTCGATTAAAAATACTCTTCTCAACATTCTTTTTTATACCTAGTGCTTTTATTTCACGAATGCCTGTAATATTTTCTGTTGCAACTTTCACATATTCATCAGTTTCTTTTTTTATACTTTTTTGGGTTTCTTTAATCTTAGGAAAGAAATTATATGAAATAAGTCCCATGATAATAGCAAACACAACTATTTCTAATCCTAAATAAATTGAGATTGAAAAAGCTAGGATAAACACAAACACTACAACTATTGATTGACATACTAACTTTACAAGTTGAGCTAGCAAATTCATGATTCTTTCCGTATCATCATAAAGTCTATTAATAAACTCTCCAACACCTATATCTTCAAAAGCTATAGCTGGTAAATTATCTATTTTTCTATATAAATCTTTACTTACACTTTTCATAAATTTGATTGATAAATAATTATATATCTTCTGTGTTGGTACTTGCAAAAAGGTATAAAAGATAATATATATAGATGACCATATAACTAAATAAATACTAAAATTCATCATATCTTTTATAATTAAGCGTTCTAATGCTTTACCCCAAAAATAAGCTGATATTAATGAAGGTAAGTAATTTAATAAGATTAAAAATATATATAGTGCAATTTTAAATTTATCATATTTTAAATAATGAAATAAAAGTTTAAAACTATTCTTCTTCATATTCCTCCTTCTTAACACAAAAGACTACATAAGTAGTCTAGAATTCTTTTGTATTACCAGTCTTAGTATAACCACTCTTTAATAAGTTCTCATCATTATCACTTATACTATACTTAATATAATTAATTCCTTTTTTATAAGTAAACTTGCGAGATCTATAGTATTTAACACTACCTGTACAATTATCAACAGTAACCTCTCTAGTAGAATAAATAGGAGTTTGTTTAGTCTTATAAACTGGTTCTTCTTTTGTTTGATAAATAGGTTGATTAGTATAAATTTCTTGATTTACTACCTTTCCATTAATAGTAACTTGTCTAGTTCCAGTTTGTACCCTCTTAGTACCTACTTGATACTTTTTAGTAACATATCCTGCAATATAAGTTTCAGTATTATATCCAGAAATATATGTTTCTTCCTTTGTTTCTGTACAATTACCAGTCTTAGTTTCTGTTTCTTCCTTAGTTTCAACTTCTACTAATAAACTAGACTCTATCGCTTCTTTACTCCAGTTAGACCAACTAGAATATGTTCCAACAGAATTAGATGGAGTTAAAGCATATTCATAGAAAGTATATCTACCATCACTTGGTTCTGGTGTTGGCTCTGGAGTTGGTGTTGGTTCTGGCTCTGGAGTTGGAATTGGTGTTGGAGTTGGATTATTATTTTCTTTCTTCTCAACCTTTTTCTCACACATTTCACCATTCTTACAATAACTATACTTACTTAAATACGTATCCATTACAGCTTTATTCTCACCACATACTAAAGTAAAATCTAACTTATATTCACTACTTTTTTTCGTAACTTCTACCTTACTATTCTCGCTATCACATTTAGTATCTCCAACTTTTAACTCTTCAATAAAATGTTTATCATAAAAATCTTGTAAAGTAAGTACCATATCAACTTTTTCATTACCTAGTTTATCTTTATAATAATCTATTGCATTATACTTAAAACTAGCCATATTAGCAGCCATATCTTCACTATAATCAGTTTCTATTTTTTCTAACTGTTCTTCACTATATAGTACCATTTCTTTTGGCTTTTCAACAGTCTTTTTACTACTTTTTTTAGCAACTATTACAATAACAATAATAAGTATTAATAAAATAATTAGTATATACGCTAAATAATTTAATATACCAAGTTTTTCTTTTCTTTCATTATACATTTAAACACATCCCTTTAAACACATCTTTTTAAGCACGAATAGAATATCATAATTAGTATTATTTGTCAATTTTAATCTTAACTAATGTCATACCAGTATTATTATAAAATAATCTATAATCTAATACATCTTTATTGCTTCTTAAAGTACTTTCAGTCTCTCTTTTTAATATTCCTAACCCTCTACCATGGATAATTACGACTACACTATTTTTCATCTTTTTATTATCTCTAATAAACTCATTAATCTTAATTCTTGCATAGTCTTTATCAAAACCATGTAAATCAATAGTAGGAAGATTATCAGTAAAAATTATGTCTTCTAAGTTCATTATATAAATCCTCAACCCTATTTAATGGAAATATTGATTTTCTGCCAGTCATTTTAGTTACTGATAAACCTGAAGTAGTACAAGCAAATGTTAATATCTTATACATATCCCAGTTATTAATCAGTCCATATACAAATGCTCCATGAAATATATCACCAGCCCCAGTTGTATCAACTGCAGATAGTGGTACACTCTTAATTATTTTAACACCATCTGAATAATAAGCGCACCCTTTATCTTCTAAAGTAATTACTACCTCACCTTTAAAATCACTATTTAATTTATTCATCATAATATTAATATCACTGCTATTAGAATAATCTTCAGCAAACTTTCTAGAACACACTATATAATCAGACATATGACATAGTTCAATTACATCATCGGTACATCTTCCTGCATCTATTACAACAGTAGCCTCTTTATTATTACTAATTACTTTTTTTGATAACTCTACCTCATGACCATCAATAAGAATTATATCAGGCTTAATATCAATACTTATATCAGTAATACTTTTCTTATCACTTTGACAAGCAAGAGAAGTACGTGAGGCATTAGAACTATTTACAATTATATATGATTTAGTAGTTTTATAGTCTTTATCCTTAACAAAATAATCTATATTAACACCAACACTCTTAAACTCTGCCTCAATATAATTACCAGCATAATCATCACCAACAAGGCCAGAGAAATATGTATCAATCCCCCACTTGCCAAGCAAGTATGCCGCATTAGAAGCAGGACCACCACCGCAATATATAGAATCTAAAGTTTTATTCTTCGTATTTTCTAAAGGAAAACTATCAACTGGAATTACTACATCATACGTTGCATGACCTATACATAATACCTTCATAAGCACCTTCATTCTATGATTAATTATATCATTTATATTTATTTTCTACAATAGATAAATTTGTGTTAAATGCATAATATTTATTAGGAAGTGATTTATGTTTAAATTTTTAAAATACTTATTTAAAGATTTCTTTATCTTTTCGGCTGCATATTCTAATGATGTATTTCCAGAACCACTTGATAAAGAAGAAGAAGAAAGATGTATTGAGCTATTAAAAAATGGTGATAAAAGTGCAAGAGCAAAACTTATAGAACATAATCTTAGATTAGTTGCTCACATAGTTAAAAAGTATGAGAATAATAAAGGTGATAACGATGATTTAATATCAATAGGTACAATTGGATTAATAAAAGGTATTGATTCATACTCTAAATATCATAATACTAGAATTACCACTTATATTGCAAGATGTATTGAAAATGAAATACTAATGTACTTTAGGAATAATAAAAAACATAGTAAAAATGTTAGTATTAATGAATCAATAGGTTTTGATAAAGAAGGTAACGAAATAACAATACTAGATATTCTTAAAACAGATAATCCAGACTTTGTAGGAGATATACATACAAAGAATAATATCAATCTTTTAAAGAAATACTTTAATGTACTTAATGCTCGAGAAAAAGAAATAATTATTAAAAGATATGGATTAAATGATAGTGATGAATTAACACAAAAAGAGATTGCCAAAAGTCTTGGAATATCAAGAAGTTATGTATCAAGGATAGAAAAAAGAGCACTTACTAAAATGTTAAGAGAATTCATAAAAAATCAAAACAAGGCTAAATGACAGTAGCCTTGTTTTAGTTATCTTTTTTTCTTCGAAGTAGTACTTTTTTTATCTACAGATATTATCTTATGTATTTTTTTCATTGTACTTAATTTATATTTTATTACTGATGATAAATTAAAATAACTATGTGTATGTTTTTTTGATTCTTTCATTAAACTTATTTCTTTATTTGATAAGTTATCACTTAAAAATATCTTTTTAATACTACAATTATTAAATTCATTTTCATGTTCTAAGTAGTATTTTTGTTTCTTTAGTTTTATATTAAGATATAAAAACTTTATAGGATTAAACATATATATTCTTCTTACTAAATCTCTCCACTCATTATATTGAGAATGCATCATTCTTTTTATATTTCCTAATAATTGAGAGGTTAGTGGATAATCATATTTTGTACCATCTATATAATAAACATATATTTTCTTATTTTTATCATCTATTTTAAACTCTTTAATATAATGATTTACTATATACTTTTCATCAAATTTACTTATCTTACTCCTATTCATATTATTACTTCTTCACTACCTCAACATCTATACTTGCTTTATGTCCATTTAAATCAACTGAATTACTAGATTCTCTTTTAATTATTTCTAAAGCAAGGGTTTCATTTTTGATAAACTCTTTAAATTCATCTACACTATTATCAATTTCTTTATCACCACTATAGTAAATATTAATTCTATCAACTATATCAAAGTCTTTTTGTTTACGTAAATTTTGAATCTTAGATACAAATTCACGCGCAATACCCTCGTTAATTAAATCACTAGTTAATTCAGTATTTAAGATAATAAAGTCATTATCTTCTAAAGCAACATCAAATCCTTCTTTTGAAACAGAATTAATTAGTACCATATTAGAATTAACTGTGAAATCT
>JAEEGL012495608.1_pt1 | contig 11720 bp, 11 predicted proteins | sample 9134231 | NCBI WGS metagenome assembly JAEEGL01 (sample SAMN16246548, study PRJNA631951) | gut metagenome | biome: gut microbiome; feature: rumen; material: fiber-attached | host: Bos | place: Iran: Karaj | collected 2018-10
AAAATCTTAAATTGCTATTACTTAAAGTAAATGTATAACTAACTGGAAAACTACTTGTGTTAGCTACACTTACTGGTATTGTTACTACTTGACTTGCATTTGCTGTGAAGCTTGTTCCACTTATACTTGCTGTTAGATTTAGTGGGGCTGTACTTACACTTACGTTTGTACTTGGTGTACATTTATAGTAGGCTTTAACTTGAGGTACGCAAAAAAACGTAATAAGTAGCCCCATTACGATTAGTACTAATATATGTTTAAATCTGTTCTGCCAAAAAAAGACATACATTTTGTTACAAATCATACATCTTACCTCAACTATTCATACCCTCTATTAAAGTATATCACTTTGGTGAATATTCGTCAATTAAATAAGCCTTTAAAAATAATAAAAAAAGGTTTCTTTTAAATAGCCTTTTTTTATTTCCTTTTTCTCATATAAATTACAACTAACATATCAAGCGTAAACAAGGATATTATTAGACCTAAAATAAAACCTTTAGGAATAAAGTATAATTCAATATTAGATTCACCTTTTGGTAATTCAAAAGCTAATAGAGAATCTAAATTTTTAAATGTTTTAACCTCATTACCATTTATACTTACATGCCAACCATCATCATATGGAATACTTGTAAATATAATCTGATTATCTAAGCCATTACTAATTGTTCCAGTTATAGAATTTTGATTGTGAGAAGTTATATTTACTTTATTTTCATTCAAAGTCGTACTTAATTCGCTTAGTTTACTTTCATCCATTTCATATGAAGCAATATGTTCAATTTTTACATTTGGATAATTAATATAAACTCTAGATTTTTGACCAAGATCAAATATCATATGATAACCGTAATTCTCAGTTGTTTTAATGGTCTCATATAATGGTAATATTTGGAACGACTCACTATCTATTTCAAGATATGTTTTTTTATTTTTATCAATTGGATAAAAAGTACAATATCCAACGTCATCTTTGGTTAGATATTCATCTTCCATTCTACATTCATCAATTCTATAATTATCAACTAGCTCAAATAGATTATCATCACTATTAGTTAAATACTTATATAGGTTATTTTGATTTTCTATTTTGATAGTGCTTTCTTTAAATCTATCATTCTGAATTATTTTAAACATGATTGGAAAAACATTTTTATTTTCAAACACTTCAAATGCTTCATCATATTTATACTTATATTTAATATTTAATAAAGAATCAGTAAAATCTGTACTTACTAAATACTCTACCGCATAAGATGGATTTAATGGCTCACCAAAATAATCTTTCAACAATCGATTAGAATTAATCGAAATAGTTGGTGAGAAAGAAGTGACACCATAATATCCGTATGTTAAAGCATCATTCAAAGTTGATTTACTAAGTCCAGATATGCGATAAAACTCATCTTGTTCTGGTTTTAAAGCATTAATCTCTTTTGTATATTTATAATTATTAGAATAATCTTCAAATGTAACTCTTGAAAATTCATTGAATGAAGCAGACACATTAATAAGTAGTTCCCCTATCAAAAATGGCAATATTATAAATGCAATTCTTTTTTTGTTTTTAATGAATAACGAGATAAAGAAATAGATCAAAATTAATATTGAACTAACTATTGTCTTAAATGCAATATAAAGTGTTAAATACTTAAATATTATAAAGCCAATTAATAAATACATTAAAATGTTCTTTTTATTTGCATTAAAGGAATCAAAATTCTTACTTGCTACCAATATTAAAAAGAAACTTATTATGAATGCATATCTATATGTAAATTGATTTGGTATCCTAAAACAATGCATGATTGTATCTGTACAAGCAAACAAGGTTATTCCAATTAGTAAAGAAATTGTCAAAATCGTATATATTTTGTCTTTAATAGTAAGATTTTTGTTAAATAAATATGTTAGTATAAACACTAAAACAATTAAAGAAGAGGTAATAATTGGATTATCATTCATTAAATCTTTATTATCATCAACAAAAAATCTAAATATTAAATATATTGGATTATACATAATCTTAAATGAAAAATCAGAAGCAGTTGTTCCTAGTTTTCCATCTAACATATTAAACACTGTCGGAATTAAAATAACTGAACTCAATAAAGCAGCTATTAATGAATACTTAATAAACAACCATAGATGTTTCTTAAAATCTTCCTTGTTTAATAAATGATAATAAATGAAATATATTACTAAGAATATACAAACAGGGAAAGCTGTATAGTAGTTTGAACACATTGCTAATGTTAATGACACAATATATATAAATGGTTTACCTTTAAACATTTTTTCAAGTCCAAATACGATTAAAGGGAGTAAATACATTGGATCTAACCACATTATATTTACGGAATAAACCAAATTATAACCCATAAGTCCATAAAGCACTGAAAATATAAATATTGAAAGATTATTCTTTAACTTACTTCTCAGTAATATTGCCATGTTCATTGAAGCTAGTGATAATTTTAACGTAACTAACAATAAAATGAATATTGGAATAGTACTTTTTGTACTTAGTAAAAAAATCACATTTAATGGGCTTGAACAAAAGTAAGTAAAAATTCCATAAAAGTTCTGACCTAAAGTAAATGAGAAAGAACTGAATAAGTTATTTCCTGAAACGAAGGCATCCTTTAAATACCCAAAATAAATAGCATATTGTTCAGACATATCTGAATAAATAAATGTTTCATTTCCAAATGGATATATTTTATTAATAATAGCATTTATTAGATACAAAAAGAGGGTTGTAAAAAAAGGAATTATAATAATGTAATTGTTTTTTACAAATGTTTTAATTCTTTTCATACAAACCCCTAGTAAAATTTCTTTACTATTTTTAATATTCCTTGTTTCCAAGGTACACGATGATTAACTCCTGTTTTACCTTCATATTTTTTGTAGTTTTCTAAATACCATTTATAATTTCTTAAAAGCGCATCTTTATTAGAATACTTAGGTTTAAAACCTAACATCTTTTCAGCTTTTTCAATTGAAACAAATGAATCTTCACAAGCTGTTTCATAAACCCATTTATAAAGTGGGGATAAGTGCATAAACTCTAATATTCTAAGAGCCCATATTGCAGGCTTTGCTGGAAATCCTTTTATCTTTTTACCATGGCCAGCATAATCTAAAACTGCTTGATAATCTTCTTTCATTGTTGTGAATTCTTTAGCACCTATATTAAATACATCATTTACTTTATCTTTATCTAATGTCATACAAAGTATAATTGCATCACATAAGTCATCTACATCTAAAAATTGATATTGATTTTTTCCACTACCAATCATTGGAAATCCATGTCCATCTTTTGCCCATTCATAGAACATTGCAAATACGCCTAAACGTTCTGGTCCAATGAATGATTTTGGTCTAATAATTGATGTTACTAAGCCTTTTTCACGATATAAAGCACATACTTTCTCGGCCTCAATCTTAGCAACCCCATATGGACCTACTCCATCTAGTTTATCGGTTTCATATAATGGATGGTGATCTGGAATCCCATATACTGCTGTTGTTGAAATCTGAATAAATCTTTTTACCTTGTGCTCATATGCACTTTCAACGACATTACGACTTCCATCTATATCAGTTGAAAATATGTCTTCTTTTTTATAAAGAGGCAATGCTGCTGCACAATGAATTACGTAATCTGCACCTTCAGTACACTTACCCACCATCTCTTTATCGCGGATATCCCCTACTATCCATTCTATTTTATCTTTGCAATCTTCATAATCAAAAGGAAGCAAATCTAAAGAAATTATTTTATAATTTTCTTCTAATAAACGGCGGATTAGATTAATGCCTAAGAATCCACTACCTCCAGTTATGAAAACTTTACCTTTACTCATAATATCTACCTCTTAATAATTATAACATAAATATTAATTTAAGACTTAAAAAAAAGACCATCAGGTCTTATTTTTGATTACATGTAATTGAATATGTGAATGATGGTGCTGCACTACTGTATGTTTCTGATTCAAGTCCATATGGCCAGTAATAATAAATTGTTTTTGTTGCGGTTCCACCATTTGAAGATACTTCACCAGTGAGAGCTGTACTAGTAGTAATTGCTGTTGAATGTGCTGAATCAGTATATAATTTTAATCCAGCATGAGTTCCTGAATTCATGTTAGTAAATCCTGTAATATCTATTGTGTAATTTGCTGTGATACTAGAAGTAATATTGAATGTAATAGTTCCCGAAGAACCTGGATACATATTAGCAAATGTATTCTTTTGAACACCACTACTACCAAGCTTACAATCCCATGCAATAACAGTTGCTCCTACATTGCCTGTTACAGTTGATTGATAGTATGCATAAGTTCCAACTGCTACACCAATTCCCAATACTAATACAATTATTCCTACCGTAAGAATATTATCTTTCAATTTGTTTAACATAATCTACACTCCCTACCTTACTAAGTATAACACTTTGTGAAATCTTATTCAAGGCTACTGATAAAAAAAAGACCATTACGGTCTATTTTTGAGTACATACTACAGTTACTGTTACTGATGGAGCTGATGAATTATAAGTTTCACTAGCAGTTCCATATGGCCAGTAATAATAGAAAGTTGCTGTTGAAGTTCCACCTGCAGTTACTGATCCAGTAATAGTTCCACCACTATTGATAATAGTTGAGTGAGATGCATCTTTATAAAGATTTAAGTTTGGATGGTTACTTCCAGAACCCATATTTGTAAATGTATTGAATGTAATAGTATAATCAGCTGCGATTGTAGCGCCTACTGAAATAGTCTTAGAACCAGAAGATCCTGGATACAAAGATCCTAATGAAATTGTAAATGATGCTGTTTGACTATTTGCAGTACATTGCCATGCAAGAACAGTACCACCAACATTACCTGTTACAGTTGTTTGATAGTAAGCATAAGTTCCTACAGCAAAGCCAATACCTAAAATTAAGATTGCAATTCCTGCATATAATATTTTATTGCCTTTCATATCTTATCCTCCTATTGATTATTGTGTTGATGATTGCTTACAAGTAATTGAGTAAACAACGTTGAATGACTTATTAGTAGTTCCTGTTGCAACTGGTGTTTCAGCAGTAGTTCCTAATGGCCAGTAATAATAAACTGTATAAGTTTTTTGAGTATTCTTAGCAACTCCAGTTTCAGTAAATGCTGTAACATTTGTTGATCCGTTCATTGCAATTGATGTTGAATGAGCTGAATCTTTGTATAACTTGAAGTTCCCCGGAACATTTGCAGGAGTATCATACCTTAATGCAACAGTAATATCTGTTTTAAAGTTAGTTGATTTTACCTTTAATGCAAATGATCCACTTGAACCTGGTTTAATGTTACCAATAGCTGTTGTTAATGTACCACTACCATCAAGACAATCCCAAGCAAGAATTGTACCTGAAACAGTACCAGTTATAGTACTTTGATAGTATGCATATGTACCACCTGCTACAGCTACTGCAAAAACCATCATTGCAATACCCATAATTAGTTTTGTTTTTTCATTTTTAGTTTTTACAACTTTATTCCCTGTTTTCTTTCCTTTCATAATTCCTCCCTAAGATTAGATAATCTTGACTATTATCACCACTTTAATAATATCACATTATTAAGGAATCGAAAATAGTTTTTTTACTTTTTTTACACTATTGTTGTACTTGAGTACCAACAACAGTAACTACAAAGCTTGCATTTTGATTAGCAGTTGGTCCAGTTTCAGCTGTTGTACCAAGAGGCCAATCGTAGTAAATTACAACTGTGTCAGCAGATCCAGCAGCTATTGTTCTTGAAATAGTTGTTGTTCCGATTACAATTTCTGAAGTCTTTCCAGCATCAGAATATAGTTTTAAGTTAGCTGGCCAATTAGTCTTTCCACTAAATGAAACAACAGCATTAACACCTAAACCACTATCTTCAGCTGAAAGGTTCAATGTTATTTGTCCACTTACACCTGGTTTTAAATCGCCAAGATTAGCAGTGAAATCAGTAGCTTTCTCGTTTACAAGGAAGCTCCAAGCAGTAATTGAACCGCTTATAGTACCTGTTATAGTACTTTGATAGTAAGCGTAAGTTCCTACTCCAAGACCAAGAGCAGCAACAATCATTGCGATTCCCATAATTGTAGCTTTTAGTTGTTTATTATTCTTTTTAGCAACTGGTTCAGCAACTCTAGTTGTCTTCTTAGCTCCAACTTTCTTTTTACTCTTTTCCATTCTTACTCTCCTCTACTAGGATCTTTTTGATGACCAACAATGGTCATATTAAACCAGGCATTCCCCGGAACATACGCTTCGGCCGACGATCCATACGGCCAATCGTAATATATTGTAATAACGGTCTCGGTTCCCGCATTAAGGGTTCCGGTCACGGTACCACCATCAAGATTGATTTCTTGCTGTTTAGCAGAATCTTTATAAAATTTTAAATTTGCTGGAATATTATTTGGATAATTGAATGTTACTGTGTAATCAACAGGTACATCACTACCAATTGCACTTAATCGAACTTGATAAGATCTATCAATTCCTGGATATAACTCTCCTAAGTCAGTTGTAAATGATGTATCTTCACCATTGGCTTTAAAACTCCAATTCGCGAATGTCACACTACCAGTACCTGTTACATTAGTTGAAAAATATGAATAAGTTTGCATTGTAAATACTATTGAAAATATAAACAATGATATGCATACTAATAAGAATACCTTTTTATTCATAACATCACCTACGCAGAATACTTAGAAGGAGTTTGATAAATGTCAGCAGAGATACCAACATTCTTACTCATTCCAGCATAACATGTGTCACTATTGTAATTCATATTCCAGTATAATCTTAATTTGTAATAATCTCTTTCTGCAGAAATTAAACTAAAATCAATTTGACTTGTCTTATTATTACTTAATGTTACTTCAGTCTCACTATTGTTTGATTCATTTACTGCATACAACTTATAGGAAACTGGATTAGTACATCCACTAGCCCATGTTGGTAATGTAAAAGTTAATGTATAACTTAAGTATACTTCTGATGTATTAGTTGGACTAGTATCAGTTCCTGTATAATTTTTAACATAGAACTTTATTTCATCTACTGCAGTATTTGATGCAGGAACTATCGTATGTGTTTCAGAAACAACTTGAATATCACAAGCATAATCAGAAGTCTTATTTGAAGCCGCACCAGTTACTGTTGTTTGATAGTATGCATATGATACACCAATACCAGTAGTGATCATTGTTATAAGTAAGAATACCAGAACAATCAAAACTAATTTATAGTGTTTTTTCATTCTTCCACCGACTTTCTCTTAGCAGCGAAGAATACCTCTAATGAAACGAGTACAACTAAAAGTGCAATAATTCCAGCTGGTGTTTGTAAGAATAATATAAACTTACCAATACTAGCTACACTACCAACAACTTTGCCTTCAATATCGGCTAGTTTTATTGGTTCATCTGCTGAATTATTAGCATCTCCTTGAGTTGTAAAAGTGTCGCCGCTTTTTTCTTTAATTCGATGTGTTACAATCATTCCACGTTGATGAAATGTGATAACATCTTTAACCTCATAATCCTTTTGCTCATGAATAAATATTACATCTCCAGGATGATAAACTGGTTCCATACTACCTGTTAAAATAACAAGTCCACTGTAACCAAACATTTTAACAACCTCTACTTTAAATATTACTCTGAATACTAAAGTAAAAACAGATGCACATATTACTATAACGGCAAAAATAGAAGACAAAACTTCTAGTACTTTATGAAAAACAGTTTTTTCTTCTTTTTTTACCTTAGCCATAGACTACCTTCCTATATCTTCCTCAGCAATTACATTTATTGTAACTGAATAATTTGCTCTTTCTTTCTTCAAACCAATTGCAGTATCAAGTTCATTATTTTCACTTACCCAACACCACTCTAATTCGAAAGCATCAGTTTGCTTTGCTGCAAGAGTTATATTTTCTAATTTAACTTGCTCATAATAAACCCAATCACTTATGATATAAGTTCCATTCTTTTTGAGTTTATATTTAATATTAACTTTATCTTCGTTTTCTTCATCTAGATTCAATTTATAAATAATGTTTTTAGATATTGTGTTTTTGACATCAAATTCATATACGCCACTATCATAAGGAGCAATGTACTCTCTTGATGAAGTTGTTACAGAAAAAATTTTTATTTCATTGATGTCATCATCATTAGTAGTTTTCTTTTTAACTGTTACAGGTGCTTCTATTTTATACTTGCCGTCAACAGTTTTTACAATCAATGTTGTTTTTCCTTCTCCAACACCTGTGATTACACCATTTTCATCTACAGTCGCAATTGATGTATCTTTAATTTCATAAACTAGTTGTGATAATTTTGCAGTTGTTGGGTCTGCCGTGATTGAAGCTAATACTGATTCTCCAATCTCGATGGTATAACTTTTATCATGGAATTTAAGTCCATTTAAATTACTATGTTTATCTACTACAGTGACAGTTATTTCTGCTGTTACATCACCAGTTTTTGCAGTTATTATAGCTGTACATTTTTTATCACTAGCTGTAACTGTTGGCTTTTCACCAGTTGTTGGTGAAACAGTAACGCAACTTTCATCTGAAGAAGTCCAACGAATTGGATCAGTCGATGTAGTATAAGCAAATATTGTATAACTTTCGTTAAATTCTAAACTTAAACTAGATGGATTAATTTCAATCTTGATCTTTTTGTTGCTTCCAGATTTCCATTCTCCTTCCGTATCACTTATTTTAATTAACATCTTTTGAGGAGTTGGATCAACTGTTACCGGTTTATGTTTTTCACCTACGGCAAAACCAATCTTAAAAATAAAGTATCCAAACAAGCAAAGAAACAATAATAGTAGCAATAGTAATAGCCATTTCTTATTGTTCTTCTTCTTCTCATCATCTCTACGGACGTTAGTATATTTTTTTGTCTTATTCATATTACCACTCTCATTTGAAATACAAAATTTAACCTTCGTTAAAAAATACTAAACCTTAATATCCTTTAACGAGGGTTAAACCCTTGTTGACACGAGTTTCAAATTAACCGTTTGGATTAACTTGATAACCTGTTATTGTTATAGGTAAATCTAAAGTTTGACCAGCATAAATAGTTTCGTCAGTTTCTGTATATAACCATTTCCAATAAATAGTTACAGTCTTTTGACCACCAGCTTGGATAACATCACCATTAACATTAGCTAATGGAGTAGTATATCCTGAATCAGAATATAATGCTAAGTTAGCTGGAGCAGCATTTCCTAAACCACCGAATACGGCATTGTAAGTTACTGGAACTTCACTGCCTGCTGCTGATAAAACTAAGTCAAATGAACCATATGATCCTGGTTGAATTTTGTGAACTGTTTCTCCGTTTACTTCAACATCAATTGTGTTGTAAACTGTGCCAGATGCTAAGTTAACTTCAAATGTAGTACTACTTCCATTTACAGCAAATGCCCAGTTAGCAGTTACTAAATGTCCAGTACCAGTTACTTGAGTTTGGAATCTAGCGTAAGCTCCTACAAATAGTCCAACAGCTAAAGCAAATAAAATAATAGCAATAATAAATATTGTCCTATCATTTCTCTTTTTTGGTGCTTTCTTCATTTTTTTTCCTCCTTACCTTTGAATAAAATAAATTATAATTTATATGTTAAATCTTGGCGTGTCTACCAAAATAAAACATCTTAGATAGTGCATACGTTAGTATCGTATTGCTATATTAAGTGTACAACATGTGCAACAAAAAGTCAATTATTTTGGTCCCCTTAATTTGACCATTTTTACAAAATTTTTTTGGCAAAATTAAAAAACTATGAAATTAAATTCATAGTTTAAATTATTTCTAATTTATTATTTACAACATCGATCTTTATTTCAGTATTATTTTTTAATTCTCCAGATATTATTTTTTTAGCAATTAAGGTCTCTAGATTTTCAGTTACAAATCTCTTAATTGGTCTTGCACCATACGCTGGATCATATGCGTTATCAATAACAAATTTCTTAGCTTTATCAGTCAATGATAATGTTAGTTTATTAGTCTTTAATCTATTCTCTAAATCTAAAATAATCTTATCTAAGATTTCATAAATCACTTTTTCATCTAAAGCATTAAATATTACTATTTCATCAATACGATTTAAAAATTCTGGTTTAAATGTTCTTCTTAATTCGTCATATACTTTAGAGTGATCATTGTCTTCTAGAATATGCTCACTACCTAAATTAGATGTCATAATGATAATTGTATTTTTAAAGTCAACTGTTCTACCTTGTGAATCAGTAATACGACCATCATCTAATATTTGAAGCAAAATATTGAACACGTCTTTATGTGCTTTTTCTATTTCATCAAATAAGACAATACTATATGGATTTCTACGAACAGCTTCAGTTAATTGTCCACCTTCATCATAACCAACATATCCTGGAGGAGCTCCAATTAATCTTGACACTGAGAAAGATTCCATATATTCACTCATATCAATGCGAACCATATGTCTTTCATCATCAAAGAGTTCGTATGCTAATGTTTTAGCAACCTCTGTTTTACCTACACCAGTTGGACCTAAGAAAATAAATGAACCAATTGGACGATTAGGATCTTTTATTCCTGATCTTGCTCTTAAAATAGCTTCACTTACTTTTTTAATTACTTCATCTTGACCTTTCACTCTCTTTTTCATATTTTCTTCAAGATGTAACAATTTATCTTTTTCACTACCAACTAATTTACTGATTGGTATATTAGTCCATCTAGAAATAATTTCAGCAATACTTTCATCAGTAACAGTATCGCTTAATATTTGATACTTATCACTTTCTTTTAATGATGTGATTTCTTTTTCGAGTTCTGGAATAACACCATGTCTTAATTTAGCAGCTGTTTCTAAATCATAGTTGTTTTCAGCTTTTTCTAAATTGAAACGAGCTCTTTCAAGTTCTTCTTTTTTCTTACTGATTTTATCGTTGATACTTTTTTCGTGTTCCCATTTATCGCGTAATTCTGATTCATCTTTCTTTAAAGACTCAAGTTTTTCTTTTATTTCTACAACTCTTTTTTTAGATGCTTCATCATTATCTTTTTTAATAGCTTGAAGTTCAATTTGAAGTTGCATTATTTTTCTTGTTAATCTATCTAATTCTACTGGTGATGAATCCATTTGAACTTTAATAGTTGCACATGCTTCATCAACTAAATCGATTGCTTTATCTGGTAAAAATCTATCTGTAATATATCTATCAGATAAAGTTGCCGCTGCAACTAATGCGTTATCTTTAATTGTTACTCCATGATAAACTTCAAAACGTTCTTTAAGACCACGTAGAATAGTAATAGTATCCATAACATTAGGTTCAGTTACAAGCACTTTCTGAAATCTACGTTCTAAAGCACCATCTTTTTCAATATATTTTCTATATTCATTTAAAGTTGTCGCTCCAATACAGTGAATTTCACCACGTGCAAGAAGTGGTTTTAACATATTTCCTGCATCCATTGCACCTTCTAACGCACCTGCTCCAACTATCATGTGAATTTCATCGACAAAAAGAATTATTTTACCTTCACTTTTAGTTATTTCTTTTAAGACTGCTTTAAGTCTTTCTTCAAATTCACCACGATATTTAGCACCTGCTATTAAAGCTCCCATATCTAATTCCCA
>JAEEGL013364634.1_pt1 | contig 11720 bp, 7 predicted proteins | sample 9134231 | NCBI WGS metagenome assembly JAEEGL01 (sample SAMN16246548, study PRJNA631951) | gut metagenome | biome: gut microbiome; feature: rumen; material: fiber-attached | host: Bos | place: Iran: Karaj | collected 2018-10
GTTCGATGTGGACTACTTCACCTTCGTGAAGGGCAAGAACGCGACCGACCCCGAACCGATTGTCGGTGATGACGACCCGGGTACGACCTCCATTGCAGATGTCAAGTTTGACGCGGGCAAGCTCCAGGACTACTACGTGTTCGACCAGAACGGCGTGCGCCTCGGCCTGATGAGCGCCTACGGGTTCAACGCTGCGGCCGACATGCTCCGCTCTTCCAGCATGGTGAAGACCTCCGGCGTCTACTACCTGCGCAACCGCTTTACCGGCGCAATGCAGAGCGTCCGCGTGACCCGCTAAGTCAAAAAAGAAATCCTAATCCATACACCCAATGCCCCGAAACTTGTTTTCGGGGCATTTTCTTTACACGACCGTTCGTTCGTCGTCTGTAGTATTGAAACCTCCGGTTCCTCACTCACTCTCGCCAACACGGCACGCTTGCGCCGTGCCGCTTATGGCTCACAGTTGAACTCGCCCGCTCGTTTGTCGTTGCGGGTCTTTTGCTATCTTTGTGCCTGTATGAGTACGAAGATTTACTATACCCTCACAGACGAATCGCCGTTCCTGGCGACTCAATCCCTGCTCCCCATCGTTCGCGGTTTTGCAAAGGCCGCCGATATCGATGTGGAAACCAAGAACATCTCGCTGCCGGGCCGCATTCTGGCCGCTTTCGGCAAGGCTAGCGACGACCTCGCTTTCCTCGGCAAGCTTACGCTTGAACCGGATGCGAACATCATCAAGCTCCCGAACATTTCTGCGTCTGTGCCGCAGCTCAAGGCCGCCATCGCTGAACTCCAGAAGAACGGTTTTGACGTGCCCGATTATCCGGACGCTCCGGCAAATGACGAAGAAAAGGCTATCCGCGCGAAGTACGACAAGGTGAAGGGCTCTGCCGTGAACCCGGTGCTCCGCCAGGGCAACTCCGACCGCCGCGCCCCCAAGGCCGTGAAGAACTTTGCCCGCAACAACCCGCACAGCAACGGCACGTGGAACGCTTCCGTGAAGACCCGCGTGGCGAGCATGGATGCGGACGACTTTTACGGCAACGAAAAGTCCATCACCATGGCTGACGCCGACACGTTCAAGATTGAATTTGTCAATGAAGCAGGTGAAGTCACGGAACTCCGCGCCGCAAAGCCGCTCCTGAAGGGTGAAATCATTGACGCGACCGTGATGCGCATGGCCTCGCTCGAAAAGTTTATCGCTGCCCAGATGGCCGAGGCGAAGGCGCAGGGCCTGCTGTTCTCCGTGCACCTGAAGGCCACGATGATGAAGGTCTCTGACCCGGTGCTGTTCGGTGCATTTGTGCGCGTGTTCTTTAAGGACGTGTTCACGAAGTACGCCGACCTGTTCAAGGAACTCGGGATTGACGCGAACAACGGCCTGGGCGACTTGTACAAGCGCCTGGAAGGCAATGCTCGCGAGGCTGAAGTTCGCGCAGCCATCGATGCAGCACTCGCTGCCGGCCCGGACCTCGCTATGGTCGATTCCGCGAAGGGCGTTACCAACCTGCATGTTCCGAGCGACGTGATTATCGACGCTTCGATGCCCGCGATGATCCGCAACTCCGGCTGCATGTGGAACAAGGAAGGCAAGTTGCAAGAAGTCGTCGCCTGCATTCCGGACCGCTGCTACGCCGGCATTTACGACGAGACAATTGAATTCTGCAAGCAGAACGGCGCATTCGACCCGAAGACGATGGGAACTGTCCCGAACGTGGGTCTCATGGCTCAGGGCGCCGAAGAATACGGCAGCCACGACAAGACGTTTGTCGCAAAGGGCAAGGGCGTTATCCGCGCCGTCAACAGCAAGGGCGAAGTGCTCTTGCAGCAGAATGTTGAAGCGGGCGACATTTTCCGCATGTGCCAGGCGAAGGACGCTCCGGTGCGTGACTGGGTGAAACTCGCCGTCACGCGCGCCCGCCTCAGCAACACGCCTGCGATTTTCTGGCTTGACCCGGAACGCGCTCACGACCGCGAAATCCAGAAGAAGGTGGAAGCCTACCTGCCCGAACACGACCTGAACGGCCTCGACATCAAGATCATGAGCCCGCGCAAGGCGATTGTCGAAACGATGAAGCGCGCGAAGGCCGGTCTTGATACCATCGGCGTTACGGGTAACGTGATGCGCGACTACCTCACGGACCTCTTCCCGATTCTTGAAGTCGGAACCTCTGCAAAGATGCTCAGCATTGTGCCGCTCATGGCTGGCGGTGGCCTCTACGAGACGGGTGCAGGCGGTTCTGCCCCCAAGCAGGTGCAACAGTTCCTCGCCGAGAACTACCTCCGCTGGGATTCCCTCGGAGAATACTTCGCGCTGGGGCCTGCATTTGAGCAAGTCGCCCTCAAGGACGGCAACAAGAAGGCGAAGGTCCTGGCCGACACGCTCGACGAAGCGAACGGCAAGATTCTCGAATTCAACCGCACGCCCGCCCGCAAAATCGGCGAACTCGACAACCGCGGCTCACACTTCTACCTCGCTCTCTACTGGTCGCAGGCTCTTGCCGCCCAGAAGGACGACGCGGAACTTGCTGCCAAGTTCGCCCCGGTCGCCGATGCATTGAAGGCCCGCGAAGCCGAAATTGTCGCCGCGTTTGCCGCCGAGCAGGGCAAACCCGCCGATATCGGCGGCTATTACCTGCCCAAGGCCGAACTCCTGAAGAAGTGGCTGCGTCCGGTTGCAGAATTCAACGCCGTCATCGACGCTCTGTAGTCCGCTCGCGAAAAAAAATTATATGTTTAAGGCAGAACATTCCCTTTGTGGGACTGTTCTGCTTTTTCGTCGTAGAACCGGAGGCTTGAAATGAATGTTTCGATCGGAAAGTCTTTGTTTGCATTTGCATGCATTTTCGCTGCATTCCTGCTTGTGGCGTGTACCTCGGACCTTTCGCCCGAAGTAATCGCTGCCGATGGCTACACCTATAGCGAAGACGAGTACGATTCGCTCGTGAAGTCCGGCGATATAGACAAGAAGACCGGCCGCCCCGTAAAGTCTTCCGCCTCCACGAAGCAGTCCAGTTCCTCGGTTGCTACAAGTTCCAGTTCCGAAACCAGCGGGAGCTCCAGTTCTGCGGAAGGTACTTCCTCTTCGGCTGAAGAAATGTCGAGTTCTTCCGAAACGGTCTCCAGTTCCTCGGAAGATGACAACTGGGTGGAATCTTCTTCGTCGGCAGAGCCCGAGAGTTCCAGTGCCTACGAGGCCACGTTCGGCGAGAACAAGTCCATTGTGGCGAAGGATGGCGTGCTGAGTATCGGAGTGGACGCGTTCGCCGATATCGACGATGAATATGCGGAAGATTTGGAACAGGTCAAGGCCTCCATCGAAGATTCAGAAAAGAAGCCCCCCGAAGGTTATAGCGACTTTGGCCTGGAATCTACGACAAGCGAGTTCAACTACGAAGCGTACATCGACAACGAGTTCTTCTGCCTCGACAAGGAAGGAAACTGGTCCGAAATTTCGCGCGCGAAGCTGGCGGAGTTCATCCCGCACTTCAAGAATGGTGCCGCCCTGGGCCCGCTCGAGGGGTTCAAGGTGAGTTTTGCGGGTGCCTGCAGTGCCGTTTTTGCGCGAAAAGACGCTGAATAGTTCCCTAAAACGCCGAAAAATCCCCAAAAAAGCGCCGCAAGTGTGCATAAATGCACATTTTTGAAGCAAGTTTAAAATTTTATTAACTTTTGTTTACAAAATGAATTATATTACTCCTGAATAAAACAGGAGTTAGTCTTATGCGTATACTCGGAAAGAAATGGTGGGCTCTGGCCGCAGCGCTTCCTGTTGCAGCCCTTGTCGCATGCACGTCCAATTCCCCGGTAGAGGTGGTGACACCCAAGGGGCAGGTCTACAGCGAAAACGAGTATGAAGAACTCGTGGACCAGGGCATGGTGGACGAATCGGGCAACGTCATCGAGGAAGATGAGGAAGAGGATGCAACGGGTAGCGATACCAAGACGTCTTCTTCCAGCGGAAGTAAGACTACGTCCTCGAGCGATTCTAAGACGATTTCCTCTGATTCAAAAACGGAGTCTTCCAGCAGCGCTAAGGCTTCCTCGGATTCCGGTTCCGACAAGTCCAGTTCTTCTGGCGCGGTTGATTCCGGCAAGTCCTCGTCGAGTGCTTCTGGCGATGTTGCCAGTTCCTCGAGTACCGTGCGCCAGGCAACTCTTTCCGATGGCGATGGCAATTTCTCCATGGGTACTGACGATATGGAAAAGGTTGCTTCCGGAACTCAGAGTGAACTTGATAGCTTGAAGGAAATCCTGGATAATGGCGGAACCATTGAAGGCTTTGAGGAAGTCGCAACCGAGTTCGATGAGAATACTCTGACCTACGAGTCGTTTGATGAAGGCGATTACTACTGCTTCACGGGCGAAGGTGAATGGATGCACGTGACTCGCGAACTGCTGGGTCAGTATATTCCTCACTACAAGAACGGTCAGGCCTGGGGTAACCTGAGGCACTTCGATGTCAAGTTCATGGATGCCTGCGAAGGCGTCTATTTCCGCCGCAAGTCCTAATTGCCTGGGATAGGGCATAATCCAACTTGGAATGCTCTATTCTGTGCGACAAAATGTTCAAAATTGTCATTTGAACGCGAAAAACGGCTTTTTTACAAAACCGAACCGATATGCACTTGTGATATAGTGCATATTTTTTTTGTAGAGCTCTCTTGAGCCCGGTCAAAAGGCCGTTTTTTTAATTATTTTAGGCAAAAAAGGGAATTACGATGAAAAAGACAGTCCAATTCCATTTTATTTTGTTTGTGTCGCTCCTGTTTTTGGCGGGCGTCGATCAGTCGTTTGCCGCGTGGGACGGCAAGTCCATGGAAAAGCCTGAATCGCAGAAGATAGACGGCAAGGACTTTTACCTTATCGGTAACGAGGCCAACCTGGCGTGGTTCACCGATTCAATTTACCGCGCGGGCGGAACGTCTACGCTGAACGCGAAACTTACCCGGTCGCTGGACATGGGAGGCAAGCTCTTTATGCCGATTTCCGCGGGTATGGGGCGCAACCAGTTTGCCGGAATTATCGACGGTGACGGCTTTACCATATCGAACCTCTATATCGATGCGGGCAAGATTGCTGAAATCAAGAACCCCTTCTGTGACGCGTCGGTTGCGAATTGCAACGCTCAGAACGCCGCGTTTATTGCGGTCATGTCGGGAGGTGCGGTCAAGAACCTCAATTTCGATAACCTCTATATTACTGCATCGGCGAGCGCTGGCGAAATTCTCGGTGCCCAGCAACCGGTTTCGGTCGGCGGCGTTGTCGCCTGGCAGAAGGGCGGCGCTATTGAGGGTTGCTCCGTTTCGGGCAAGATCCTTACGAGCGGAAACGGTAACGGTGTTGGCGGCATCGTTGGCAACGCCTGGAACGGGACAATCAAGAACAGCCTGAGCTCGGTTTCCATTTATGCCAGCGGTAACCAGACCTATATCGGCGGCATTGCCGGGTTCATTAGGGGTAAAAATGAAAATGATAAGGTGGCTGTTGAATCCTGCGCCTACGATGGAACCGCCCTTGTCAATAGCGGAGACGGCAAGTTGGGCGGTATTGTCGGCAATTTCGAGTACGGCGTCTTGAATGTCGGTGCCGCTTACTTTGACAAGGATGTCGCTTCGGAAGGCGTTGGCAAAAAGACGGATTCGCTCGAGGTGAATGGCACGACGATGAGTGAAGAAGAACTGAATGTCGGCAAGGTTACGTGCGCGTTGAACGGTGGCGAACTCAAAGATGGCGCCTGCAGCAAGGCTGGCGTGTGGTCTACCGGCGAAGTGCACCTGGTGGTGAACGGCGTGTCGCGTAACGAAAGCGGCGCGCTTATGTTTGAAGTCAAGTTCGATGCGAATGGCGGCGTGTTCCGTGATGGCGACAAGACGAGCAAGCTCTTGAAGGTTGGCGACAAGATTACTGCAGCAGAAATTATTCCGCCGACCCGCGGCGATACCGTATTTGCGGGCTGGGCGCTTGCAAGCGATGCCGAGAAGCCGGATAGCGCGCTGGGTGTTGCGGACAAGGCGAAGACGGTTTATGCCGTGTGGAAGAAAATGTTTACGGTTACCTTCGATGCGAACGGTAGCGCGTTTCCGGGTGAAGGTGAAGTGAAGTCGAAATCCAAGCTGGTTGCGGAAGGCGAGGCAATCAGCGTGGAGGGCATTGGCCTGCCGGAAAGTTACACGGCAAATGATGTGAAGTACTACTTCTCCGGCTGGGCATTTGCGGCCGACGCCGAAGCGTCTCTGGCAACGCTCGGAGAGGCAAAGGGCGATACAACGTTGTATGCAGTGTGGACCGAGGCTCCGACCTGGACGGTAACGTTCGATACGCGCGGGTTCGGCGTGAGCGTCGCCTACGTGCAGGACGGCGAGAAGGTGGTGCTGCCCGAAGCCCCGAAGGCTGCCGGCTACAAGTTTGTGGGCTGGTTCACCGATAGCACATTTGCGGAAGGTTCGGAATTCGATACCAGCAAGGTGATTGAAGAAAATGCCGTGGCGTTTGCCAAGTGGAGCCTGGTGGAATACGAAATCTTGTACATCATGGGCAGTGGCGGCAACAACGAGGTGAATCCGGTCAGTTATACTGTAGAAACCCCGACTATCAAGTTGCTCCCGCCTACCAAGAAGGGGTACAATTTTGACGGCTGGTACTACGATGCCGACTTCGTGAATGCGGCAACCCAGATTACCGAAGGCTCTACGGGCAAGGTGAAACTGTACGCCAAGTGGGAAGTGAAGACGTTTACGATTACCTACATGGGTGGCGAATTCGCTCTGGAGATTGTCGAGCCGCAGGTCAAGGCGTTCGGCGATACGGTGAAGTTGAAAGATGCCGTATTTACGCGCGAGGGCTACCTGCAGGATGGCTGGTCTACCGAAGATGGAGGCAAGGGCGTGTACAGGCTGGGCGTGGACTATGTGGCCGATGCGGACGTGGTGCTTTACCCGCACTGGAAAGCAGATCCGGATGCTATTCCCACTGTTGCGGGTTCGAGTGTTGCCCGCTTCAGTGTGGTGGCACACGCGCGTTCGCTCGAAATTTCGGGTGTACGTGCCGGCTCGGGTGTAGTCGTGTACGATATGCGCGGGAAGGTTGTGGCGAAGGCTACGGCAAGTGCGGGCTCGTTCAGCATGGGATCGTTTGTGCCGGGAATGTACCTGGTTCGCGTGGGTAGCGACGCACAGCGCGTGCTAGTGCGGTAATACCTGCTTTTGTCCTCCTCGCGATCCCCGTCGTCATCCTCGCGTAGGCGAGGATCTATTAGAAATTCTTGCTAAGTTTTAATTTAAAGTAACCTGCAATCTGCAGCGGATGGTTGAAAGTGCCGTCCGCCATTTTCTTTTGCAGTTCTTCGTCGGAAAGTTCGAGCGACTCGATTTCTTCGGTGCTGTCGAAATGCGTTGTGCCAGCCTTCATGACCCTGTCAATGAATACCACGTGGAATACGCCGCGATGCCTGTCCGGGTTCACGGGGAACTTGCCGAGGTAGCGGATTGACTTGCCTTTGTCATCCTCGCGCGCCCCATCGTCATCCTCGCGCGCCCCATCGTCATCCTCGCGCGCCCCATCGTCATCCTCGCGCGCCCCATTGTCATCCTCGCGTGCCCCATTGTCATCCTCGCGTAGGCGAGGATCTATGCGATACCCGCATTCTTCTTGCAGTTCGCGGAGCGCGGCCTGTTCCGGCGTTTCGCCCTTGTCGATGATGCCCGCGGGGAATTCCAGCGCGATTTTCCCGGTGCCGTGGCGGTACTGCTCCGTCATTACCCACTTGCCTTCCGCAGTGCGGGCGAGAATCAGCACCCAGTCGGGTTGCCATAGCGTGTAGAAGTCATCAATGACCTTGCCGTTCGGGAGTTCGCAGGTTTCCTTCGCGACCTTGAGCCAGGGGGCGTCTACCAGGTATTCCGTCTTGAGCAGTTTCCAGGGTTTCATATCGTGATGTTTTCCGCCGGGATTATCCTTCAAGCTTATTCTTCAGGTAATGCCGAGCTGTCCATGTGAAATATAAAATGTCTGCGATGATTAGCGCGACGGCGCAGGCGAGGAATACGGGCTGGTGGTTGCCGAATTGCCCCGCCATGGAGCCGCCCGCTAAAATGCCCGCGCCGATACCGATGTCCCAGCCGCTCAGGTACGTGCTGTTCGCGGTGCCGCGCTGGTCGTGGCGGGCGAGGTTCACGCACATCGTCTGGTAGCCCGGGAAAATTAGCCCGAGGCTCGTGCCAATCAGGAACGCAGCGATGAAGAACGTCGCGGGCGTATGGCTGAAGGCGAGCAAAAAGTACGCAATCACATTGAGCGTCATGCCGGTACCCACCAGGTGAATCAGGTAGCCGCGGTCAATCAGGCGCCCGGTCATAACGCGGTTCAAGATGAGCCCTGCCGCGATGAGCGCATAGAACCAGCCGGAACCGCCAATGCCCAGTTCCTTCGCGTAGAGTGCGATGTAGTTCGTGACGGGCCCGTAGGCGAACCCCACGAAGATGAAGTTCACGAATTGCGGGATGGCGCGGGTGAGGAAGAACCTGTCGAGCGAAAGCGGCGCATGCGGCTTTTTCTCCTTGCGGGGAACGTTCAGGGTCTGCACGAGAACGAGCCCGATGATGCAGAGCGCGATAGAAATGATAAACACGATGGTGTCGCCGAAGGCCTCGTACAGGAACATACCCGTCATCGGGCCGGTCGCGAACGCAAGATTCACGCTAATCCCGAAATAACCGATGCCTTCCCCGCGGCGGCTTGCGGGGAGCGCGTCGATGGCCACCGTGTTGCTCGCGGTACTCGAAATCCCGAAGAAGAGGCCGTGGGCAAAGCGCACTGCGGCAAGTATCGGCAAAAAGGCCACCGTCTTGTAGCCCAAGAAACATGCGGTAAACGCGAAGAACGTCCAGAAGTACAGCGGCTTGCGGCTGAGCGTATCCACGAGGAAACCCGCGAAGGGCCTGCAGGCGAGTGCCCCGATGGTGTAGAGCGCGGTGATGAACGCTGCGGTTGCGTTGTCGGTCTGGAACTTCTCGATAATGTAGAGCGGCAGAATCGGCAACAGCTGGTAGAAACTGAAGAACAGCAGAAAGTTCGCGGCGGCGACCGTCACGAAGTTGCGTGTCCAGAGTGCGGGCTTTTTAGTATCGTCGGCCATGTTTGATAACTTTAGAGATTACTTTTTTGTAATACCCAACGTTTCCTTCATGTATTCAAGGAATTCCTTGTTCTTCCAAAAGCCAACCCTTACCTTATAGGTTGCTCGGGTCAAGAGGACAAAGTATTGGTTGAGAATGAGCATGGTGAGTTCCTTGCCCATCTGTTCCTGTTCCTTTTTTGTGAATTTTAAATTGGGGTTGTTTAAGACGTTAGGGTCGGCACATAATTTGCCGTCTACTACTTTTAGGTCGTTACAAATCAATACTGCGGCACAGTCAAGATCAACGCCTTGAACGGCGTAAACGCAACCGATTTGGTCTTCTTTGTCAATGTCCTTGATGTTTAGCCACGTGATATAGGTCGAATTCCACGTTTTTTTTAGGTCTCCTTCATGCCAATGCATTTTTTTGCAATGACCATTCTTGTCTTTGTTCTTTTTCCCTTTGTTGTCGCCTATCTTGTATTTTATAACATACTGGCTTCCGTTGCGTTTTTTGTCGTAGACCATCCCTGCAAGGACTCTGTTGTTTGCATGGTCGTAGTTTCCGTTTGCATCTCCTTCAATGAAGTCGAACGCGTCATGTAACGGAGAGCTTCCATCGTAGAAACTAAAGTATGCACTTTCTGTTATGTCGTTAAAGGCGTCTCTGTTGAATTGCTCATCTTCTGGCTTTAAAATGCCGGTGTCTTTGTAAAGCAGGTATTTAATGCCTTTCACATAGTCGTCAACACCGTAGTTCTTGCCATTGAATCGATCTTCGGGAATGCGCATTTGCTGCATCAATGTCTTTTTAGTGTAGTTTGCAGTTAGCCGTTTGAAATCCTCTCGACCTATGTTGCTTGGACGGACAGCCTGCAGCTCATCATACATCAGGATTACTCGATTCCCGGCCATTTGGAGGGCTTCCAGATGGGATGAGCAATCTTTATATTTTCCCCTGTATACATGGTTTAACAATCCGTGCTGTTTTCCGCCTTTTCGGGATAGTTTGTGTGATTCGTCGACGACAATGGTGTCAAAATTGCCGTTGACAAACGTGTCTTTAAGTATTTGTGAAGAAGATCCGACAACGATGTTTGCGTTGTTGTAGCAAGTGTAAGTGTTAAAGATTTGCTTGCCGTATTTGACCCAGTTGGGGTCAAACACCACACCGATTCTGCTGTCGGGAAATTTCTCTATTATCCCTGCGATTATATTTGTTACCAGGACGGTCTTGCCCGTTCCTGCGCCACCATTAATCAGATAGTTTGTAGACGGATTGTCGATAATCGTTTTGACAATCCTTTCTTGTTCGTTAGTCAGGTCTTTAAATGGGCTGTATCTGAAAAGGCTATTCTTTCTTACCTTGGTTAATGTGGGAATTTTTACCCATTTTTTGGGGTACAGAACTTTTTCCCATAGAGGGATAATTATTTTGTCGTTGATGTTATCTTTTTCGTGAAAATCAAATGGGACTTTGTTTCCTGTGGTGTGATTGGTGTTAAGCTTTCCACCATCGGTTTGAAAGCACTCAATTAATGCTTTTTCTACGTAGTCAACGGCATGGCTTTTGGAAAAAAGGCGATCTCTTAGAACAATGATTTCATCAAATTGGCCGGATTTGAAACGGTCTGCGTCGGTGCCTTTCCCGGGGGCCCAATGTTGCTTGTTCCGTTCAACGATGTTTTTAGCCTGGCCTATGTAGTTTTTCCCTGTTCTTGAATTTCTGTAGATGTAAATGGTGCCTTTTGGTTTTGTGTATACATTTTGATATGTGTTAGGATCTTCTTCCTTGAGGTGCGATAAATAGTCTATTTCTTTTCCGCTAATTTTTGACCAAAAACTATCGGGATGTTTTGTAATGATGTTTGTTTCCCATTTTGTTTTTGCCATGATAGCATCCTTTTTTTTGAAAAACTTTTTCGGAATCTATTTCTTTTCCAGCATCACGATGGTTTCGAGGTGCGGGGTGCCGGGGAACAAATCGAGTGGCTGCACTTCGCGCACGCGGTAGCCGTAGCGTTCCCATTCCTTGAGCGAGGAGGGAATCTCGTCGGTGCCGCAGAAAATGTGGCACACGCGGATGGGTTTCCTCATCGCGAGCGCGTGAATCACGCCGGGTTCGCAGCCCTTGCGGGGCGGATCGAGCAGGATTTTTTCGGGCTCGTTCAGTACCGGCTTCGGGAGGCGCGTCTGCACGAACATCTCGTCGATCTTGCCCGCGATAAAGCGGTAGTTTTTCTTCAGGTGCTTTGCGGAAGCCTTCGCGCAGTCGATGGATGGGCCTTCCCATTCCACGCCCAGCACGTCTTTGGCGGCTTCGCCGAGCGCAAAGCTGAACAGGCCGTAACCGCAGTACAAATCCAGGAAGTGGTCTTCCTTGCCAAGCGAGAGCATGCGGCTCGCCGCCTTGATCAGGTTGTGAATCTGGCTCTCGTTAATCTGGCTGAATCCCGTTACAGGGTAGCGCAGGCTAAAGTGACCCAGGTTTAGGCTCATCTCGCGCGGGCCGTAGAGCTGCTTGAAGTTCAGGCCTTCGGTGGGGCGCTTCGATTCCAGGTAGTAATCCGATTCGGTCGTGTCCACGTAGGCGTGTGCCGCA
>JAEEGL014152858.1_pt1 | contig 11720 bp, 7 predicted proteins | sample 9134231 | NCBI WGS metagenome assembly JAEEGL01 (sample SAMN16246548, study PRJNA631951) | gut metagenome | biome: gut microbiome; feature: rumen; material: fiber-attached | host: Bos | place: Iran: Karaj | collected 2018-10
AATGATAGAAAAACTGCTTGCTTTGGCACCAGAAACGGCAAATTGCAAATTGCACTTTTTTGTACCTTTCAACTTCAGGGCATAATCGTTTCTACCTGTGTTACAGATACTTATAAAGTTCTCAAACACTTCCACATGAAGTGAATGACCCTTTAGTTGTCCAACTTCTTAAACGAGTAATCTATAAAAGCGCTTATTGTATTAACTGTGAAGGATGTGAAGTCGAATGTCCTACTGGGGCATTATCAGTTTATCCAGAAGTTATAATCGACAAGAAAAAATGTATACATTGTCATAAATGCCTACAATTTCATGATAATGGTTGTATAGTAGCTAATTCTTTAATTATGAATACAGAAACAAATATCAAGGGAGGAGGAATCTCCCGTATCGGAACGTTCGGAATTCACGAAGAATGGTTGCAAGAGTTTTTTGCTGACCCTGAAGAATTTTGGACAAGTAATTCACTTGGAAACAAGCAAGAACAGAGTTTTAAAGCTTGGTTATCTGACGCCGAAATCATCAATGCGAAGAAAGAAATGACTGAGTTTGGCCAATTCTGCAAAGATCATTATGAAGATGAGCATGATTTGATATGGGAATTAATTTGGACAAATTTTGCTTATGGTTCAACTTTGGCTGGCTGGTTCATGAACACAATAAAACCAGGTCAAACATTCAACAAACAGTTATTGGACGAATTGGCTCTTTCTGAATTTGATGGCACAAAGAACACCATAACCTATGCTATTGGAGGATTTATGCAGATTTTCAATTATTCCCCGATAGGAGACGTTCTCCAGCAAGGGTTCTCTGATGATGGGAAAGCATTTGAAAGAATACCGCATAATGATCTTTCAGAGGTAGCTTTGGCATATTCACTTTATAAATACGCTTCAGCAAAAAACATCAGATCACTCCGCGTTTCTGATTTTTATGAAGATGAATGCCAGACAGGTCCTGTTCGTGAATTTGGAATCGGTAAATCCGTATTTGTGAAATTGCTTAGACAACTTAATTCGGCTTCAAATAGAGTATTGATAGCCGAATTAAATATGGGTCTAGATAGCATTACACTTAGGGAAGATTTAAATTCTATTTCCGTTCTAAAACAACTTGTTATTTAACGAGATGGGACAGGGACTTAAAATATCATATTATAAGTACTTGCTTCTTTCTATGAATGTCGCAAGGTATCATGGGCAAATCAATATAGCTAAGCCCATAATGATCCTATCTATACTCCAAGGCATTGAAGATGGAAGTATTAAGGCTAATCGTATATTATATTCTGAGTCCTTAATAAATACCTATAATACTCTTTTCAAGAAATATAGTGAATCTTCGATAACATCTTCAGTATATCCTTACTATTATTTAGGGAGTGAAGAATTCTATTTCATCAAAGGGAGAAAAGCGCAAACCACCCCTTCAGCCAAGTTCCTTCGTGAAAACGTGGAATATGCCTGTCTCGATGATGACTTATGGGATTTGCTTCAAGACCCAGAGACGAGAAATGAGCTGAGAGATGCCATTATTGATTATTTCATAAAACCTAGAACATAAAGAATAGAGATAAAAACTTAAACTATTAGCTATGCCTTATAGAAAAATAGTGACGCTGCGCAATATGCGTCCAGCATATAATATCAAGGAAGAGAGTCAAGACGAATGGAAATCGTTCATCGCAAACGACCAGTTTAACGACATCTTGATGAAGACTATCCGTGCCGTGCGTAACAACGATGCTGACACACATAAGTCAATATGGATAGCTGGTACTTACGGAACAGGAAAATCACATGCAGGTGCAGTGATTCAACATCTTTTGTGTGACCCAGTGGATGACATCCGTGAGTATGTGGAAGAAGAATATCAGAAGGCAAAGTATGAAAAGTATCGTGTGTCGTTGCTTGAGCTTCGTAAGACCAAGCGACTCTTTCCTGTGAACCTATATGGCCAGCAGAGCATTGCCCACGAGGAAGATCTGTCATTACAGCTACAACGTGAAATCAAGCGTTCTTTGATAAGGGCTGGGATAGATATCACAGTTCAAACGGACTTTGATATGTATGTGCAACATATTGAGAGCCAGCCGGAATTTTGGACAAACCTTATCGCACAGAATGTTCTATTGGAAAGTGTTGCTCCTGATGTTCACAAACTGAGGCAAAGGCTGACGGCTGCAGATACCGATGTTTTGGAGTCAGTGCGTCAGGCACTTCGTAATGGTGGTTATGATATTCGATTGCAGAGCAACAACTTAAAGCAATGGATATTCGAGGTGCAAGACGCTCTGCGTGAAAAAACAGACTATAATGGCCTCCTGATCATTTGGGACGAGTTTACCGAGGTGATGACTTCATCCATCGGCACACGCTTGTTGGTACAGCTCCAAGAAATATCGGAAGCCATGATGAACTCGGAGAATGACTCCTACTTCCTGTTTATCTCACACCCTTCAGCATTGAACACGCTGAAAGAAGAGGAACGCGAGAAGACCAAAGGTCGCTATCACTATGTCGCTTACAACATGGAACCTGTCTCGGCATTCAAGATTATGTCGAAGAAGTTCAAGATTGTGAACTATACGCTTTACATGATGCGACAGGACAGATTCTTTAACATCCATCCAGAACTCCTTGACATGTTCAGCGCAACTAGTACTGATGCAGAGCAGACCAAGGAAAACATCAAGAATCTTTTCCCACTACATCCCTGTACAGCCAACCTCGCCACCTATTACGCCCGTGAGGCTGGCTCCAGCAGCCGCAGTGTGTTTGAGTTTATCGCCAGCGACTCTGTCAGTGACTTTTTGGACGACGACAATGCATATATACAAGAAAAGACCATCACAGCAGATTATCTTTGGGACTATGTTCAGGAATATTTCGAAAGTGATGCTGCAAAATTCGGAGCTGTAACCGAACGCTACAACAGTCATCATCTGTCGGTAGAGAGTCAGGGGGAGAACTATCTGAGAGTGTTCAAGGGAATCCTATTGCTGAACGCCCTAAACAACATTGCCAACAGCGACACCGTAACTCCCAGCACAGAGAACATTGAGAACCTGTTCTTGGGAACGGAGGTGGAAGGAGAGCTGAGCGAAATACTTGACTTCTTCAACGATAAGAGCATCATTCAGCGTCAGCCCAACGGCAACTTCTCCATTCTCTTCACAGCCCTTCCCGGTGATGAGATTCAGAATATCAAGGAACAGCTGAAATCCTCTAGTTTCCTTTATACAGACCAGGTCATCAAGTTTGGAACTACAGCTGAAACCATCTTTACGAGGAACTTTTCTCAAGTAGCACGTCCTCTGAGCTTCCAATTCTTCAGCATTCAAGGCAATGAATACACGCTGATGAATCGCATAGAGAATGCCAAGCGACAGGCGCAGCCTTATGAGACCTTCCTAGCCATTATGGTCGGCCGCGACTCTCAAGAGTTGATACAACTGAAAGACATTGCAGAAAGAAACTGCGGTGATGAACGCTATCAGAATATTGCATTTGCAGTGATGGAGACGGCGATGGGCGTGAAAGAATATGAGCGCTTCATAGAGTACCAAGCCAATGCCCAGGTTGCCCAAAGCCACAACCTGCCCCAACAGCATCAGACCTACACGAAGCAAGCTTCTGAGATGATACAGCAGTGGGTCGGCAAGATGCGAGGCAACAACGTAACGCTCTATCTGAATGGTGATAGCATGACCATCGTAGGCAGCAAGATGACAAGTACCATCAATGCAGTCATCGCTCCCAAGATATTTTTCTGTGGTCCTGAGTCACTGGAGTCTATCAGGACAAAGAGTAGCGCGACCTATTGGAAGAAGGCATCCGTTAAGGCTACGGTGGACGCAGTTCTGAGCTACAACACGAAGCAAGACATACTTGACCGATGTGGCGGTCCTGCTCGCCATGTGGAATTCCTTCTGCAAGACAGCGTTGACGACAATCTGCAGTGGAAAGACACCGTTTCGCCCCAACACCCGTTAAAGATGGTGTGCGACTATGTGGACGAGTGGTTAAGTGGTCGTCATACGAGCAAGAACCAAAGTTTCAATCTTGGTGAAAAACTGATAGGACTGACAGAACCTCCCTTCGGACTGTTCCAGAGCTATGCTCCAATGGCTATGGTAGCATTCGCGATGCGAAAATACGTCAATATTATCTTTGACACCAATGGCAAACAGCGAACAGCCCAACATCTGGTAGACGATGTTGTAGAACTCTTCAAAGCATGGGAGAATGGCAAGAACAGCAACAAGCTGAACTTCATGTTCGAAAGTAAAGAAGCAGGGCGTGTGAGCAAGAGCCTTATCAAAATGTTCGGGCTCAACAAGCTGAAAGGCTACTCAGACATTAGCAGTCTGAAAGATGCTCGCTGGGCTGTACTCCATGTGTATTCAAAAGAAAAGGGATATCCATTGTGGTCGTTGAAATATACGGAGGATTGCACAGGTGACATGAAGGTGTTTATTGACAACCTGATGAAGGTGGTGACAGATCCGGAAAGCATGAAGAATCCTAGTCTGCTGACTGATACCATCAATGGATATGATATGCTGAAGACTGACTTCGGAAACTTGCTACTACCTCAGGAGAATAACTTCCAGAAAGGTTTCGTCACCTACATGAAGGGTGTGGAAATAGTAGATGTAAAAGAAGATGAAGTGGAAGCTGCCACCAAGTACTTACATGAACATCTGGAAAGCGAAGTGGGTATGTGGACAGAGGAAGAGGTGAGAGACAAACTGAAAGACTGGCGAATGACAACCCGTCAGCCTGTACCGCCTGTGACTATCCCGCCAACTCCTTGGATGCCACAACCACCTGTCATTCCTGGAGCCCAACCAGTTGTGTTCCCCCCAGTTGTCAGTCCTGAAGAACTGAAAAAGAAGCGCAACAAAGCTATCAACCGAGTGAACAATAGCGACGACCTTCGTCAGGCTATTGAGAACATGATTAATGCAGAAGACAGTAATGTGATTGATATCCTCTTGAAATATGTATAAGGAACCGTTCAGAGATATTGAAGAACTGAAGCGACATGTTGAAGAAGACAAACAGGCTAAGGGCGTAGGTGCAGCAACTCTCGACCGATATCCTATACGCTTTGTTCTGTTCGACAACTTCCGCGACTGCTACGACTTTGTGGAATATCTGCAAAGCGAACGTGGAACCCATGTGGAGAGCGTCGACAGGTGGATAGATTCTAACTATCCCGACCTGATGATCACTCATGTGGAGTTGGCAGAGAGAATAGAAGAGCACATCAAGAAAAAGAGCCCTCACGACTGTGTAATTGCACCTTTTTCAGAACTTGCCCGTTTCTATGATAACGGCGAGAAGAAATCGTTTGATGCCCTGTTGAAAACCATCAAAGCCATACAGGCGAGCCCAGAGGGCGTGGAACATCATCAGCGTGTCTATATTCCGTTGGTAGGACTTGAGGGCAAGATGGAAACCTTCAAAGATGACACACAAATCAACATCTGGCGTTTTCTGTCGCAAGAAAAAGACCTGACCTATAAGCTGATACTAACGAATCAGAATGATTACGGAGTGAAGGGGCTTGAGGCCAACTATACTATTGTGAACGATATACGCGAATGGTTGAACATCTGGAAAGACAACAAGCAGCAAGTTTCGCCACAGATTATCTGCAAGTCGCGTTCTATCTTTGCCAATTCCGTTTATGCTCAGCCTGACAACGCCTTCAGCTATGAGACTTGTCGCAATGCCTATGAGTTCCTTACTCACGGACTCGGACTAAACTTCGGAGGCATGCAACCACTGATGAGCGATGGAGACAACTGGGAGCGGCTGGCAGAAGAAATCGATGTGAGCGCTGGTTTCAGTTTTCCTAAGTTTGTAAAGCAACACTTCGGCATAGATGATATTGAGAACCATAAAGACTTTATACGTCTGTGGTTTAGTCATCCCAGCATCTTTGATCGTTGGCTTTTAGCCCGCTATTACGATAACAAGGCAAACGGCCAGGGATATCTCTGCAGGGTTTTAAAAGCTACATCCAATTATGGTACCAACGAACTGATTGAGTCGATGGCTACTGATATCTCTGAAATTACTGCAGAGATGGACATTCGCCGCTACTGTCTGAGATATGCAGCACAGCAAAATGTCTTGCTTACTGAAGCCGCAGAGAGCATGGTTGCAAGGACTCTTCAAGCACTTCCTGCAAGGATGGGCTACACGAGTGCTTTGCAATACTTTACCGGTATTACCCGCAAGGAGAAGGAGATTGCGCTGCAATGGTTGGGCAATGGAAAAATACGGGCTGACGAGTTGAAGAGTTTCTATCCAGACTTGTATTACTATGCAGCAGAAGGAGTTGGTATTAGAGCGGGAGTGCCTGATTGGTTGAATGACTATATCGAGAAGTATAAGCAAGCTAAACTTGCAAATCGCTACAATCAAGAGATTAGCGAGAGTATACAACAATTGAATGAAACCGAGTCGAAATTCGACCTGTGGTATAACAACTTTAGTACTGTATACACTTTGCTGAAGGATCGTGGCGATATTGAGGTCTTCTATTGGATTGACGGGCTCGGCATTGACTGGATTCCGCTGGTCAAACAAATTGTGGCAGAATATAAAGAGCAGCAGATATACCTGAACGAAGTTAAGATAGCAAGGGCAAAGTTGCCAACAAGGACTGACATTAACAAGGCTGAACTGCAACGGCTTCTGCCCGACGGGCAAGTTCTTGATAAGTTCGGCGACTTGGATGCTTTGGCTCATCGCACCGACAACATTAGTCCTTTCACGCTCATCAAAGAGATTGAACTGGTGAGGAAGAGCATTGAGAACATCTTACAACTTTATATAGGTAAGAAAATAGCTATTATCTCTGACCACGGATTGACATATCTTTCACAATTGGTCAGCGGCAAGAACCTTACAGGAGTTGAAAGCGACCATCATGGGCGCATTGCCATTAGAAAGAAGGTTAGCGGGGATGCTGACAACAGCTATTTCCGATTGGAGGACGGCAAGACACTATGTGCATTGAAACACGAGTCTCTATGTTCAAAAGTGCCAGCCAACCAAGGAGCTCATGGAGGTTGTACGCCAGAAGAAGTGCTGGTACCGATTTTTGTTATCAGTAGTGCTCCTGCACCTACAAACTGGTCTGCACAACTGCTTACCTACGAAATTAGCGGTTCCAATCCTAGGGCTAAGATTGAGATTAAGAATCTTCCTTCTACAGAGATTCCTCACATTATTTATAATGGCAGAATCTATCAGTTGCATCATCTGTCGGGCGATGTGTATGAGACCGAAGATCTGATACTGGACGCTAATTGTCAGAATATATCACTGAGCATAGGTGATATAGTGAGAGACTTGAGAATAAAAGTCAGTACGGGTGTTCAGGAACAAGATTTGTTTGACAATATTTGAATGACGAATTATGAAACAAGAGATTTGCAATAAGATTAGGCAGCATTTTTCTGCAATGTCTATCTATAAAGATCCTGCATCAACCAACAGTTTGTTTGCAGGACGTAATCTTCCCGCTTTTGTGAAGGATTTCCTGCTAAAGCGATATCTGAATATTCAGACGGGAGAAATAGACAAATTGGCCTTGACTCAGTTCCTTGACAAGGTGATTCCCTCACAGCAAGGCATAGTGAAAGACCGCCTCCAAAATGGTGAAGAGGTTACTTTGCTCGCTCGTTTCATGGTATACATAGACATCGTGAAGAATGAGCGACAGTTTGCAATTCCTGACTACGGCATAAAATTGCGAGAAGGTATTATTCCCGAATATGTTTATTCGAAGAACTCTGGTGACTTTGTAGATGGAGAACGCTGGGGAATCATTAAGCTTTGCCTGCTACCAGACAGTAACGGGAAAACCAGCCATATTCAGATGGTTGACTACAAAGCATTCAAACCATATAGCTCAGTGGATGTTGGCTATTTAGCTGATGCACGTCAGTACTTTACTACACAGGAGTGGATTGACGTATTACTGTCTGCTATGGAGTATGATCCGGACGGCTTTGCTTCTTTGACACAGAAAATGGAATTCTTAACCCGTCTGCTGATATTCATTGAGCCAAGGTTAAATGTGATAGAGTTAGCTCCTAAAGGAACAGGAAAAAGCTATGTGTTCGGCAACCTATCCAAATATGGCTGGCTTGTAAGTGGTGGTAAGGTGACACGTGCCAAATTGTTCTTTGACAAGACTAAGCAGCAAAACGGTATCATCAAGAATCACGACTTCACCGTATTTGACGAAATACAGACCATTGTATTCCAAGAGCCTGCGGAAATTCAGGCAGCATTGAAATCGTATTTGGAAAGCGGAAAAACTACCATCGACAACAATGAGTTTACTTCAGAATGTGGACTAATGCTCATGGGTAATATTCCGCTGTCGGCTCAAAACGTGCCTATTTCACAGATGTACTTCGACAATCTGCCAAAGAACTTCAGAGAGTCTGCTCTGCTTGACCGATTCCATTGCTTCATAGAAGGCTGGCTATTGCCACGTGTTGACAAGAGTATGATTTTCCAAGGCTGGACAATAAATGTGGAATATTTCTCGGAAATTCTACATTCTATGCGAACGCAAAACACTTATGGATTGCTTTTTGACCAGTTGGTAAGGTTTGAAGAGAAAGCTGATGTTCGCGACAGTAATGCCATTAAACGTATTGCGACGGCCTATATGAAACTTCTTTTCCCTCATTGGCATCGGTTAGAGGACGTTAATGAAGATGAATTCCGTATTTATTGTCTTGATCCCGCAATCCATAGGCGTGGCGTCATAAAAACACAGTGCCATAATATTGATCCAGAATTCAAAACACGAATGCCTGTGGTGGATATTATTGAAAGAGGGTTTACTGAAAATAAACTTTTCTAATTTATGGTTGTATACTATATTAATAGAGTTAGTGACAAATTGGCAGATCATCACTATCCGATAAAGGAAGGTGATATTTGTATGCTGTATGATGGAGAAGTGGTTAAGACCATTTACATTGATAACGAAATTGATGAAGATTCCATCTGGCGTGATTTCAAATTCATTGACACCAAATCACTTAAGAGCTATCAGTTTTCCAAGTCGGATAGCATCCTTTGTGCGCCTATAGGCAAAAGGCACGCTATCGGAGATACGGTTTTGCTTACTCAACTGATAAAAGAATGTAAAGGGGAGTGGCTCTTGGACTTCCTCAATGAGACGTCTGCCGTCCTTTCCGGATTCGTGGATTATTGGGACTTGGAGATATTGAGACGCTTGACAGGAAAGGGTGATGTCGATATAGTATATGAAGATGAAGAAGCGTTGACCGGATTGGTATACCAGCTAGATGAAGATGATGTTGATGAAGATGACGAGGCTGAAGACGATGAGGATGAAGACTATGAAGATGACTTTTCGTTGATAAGCGATGACATTAGATTGTTCAGCCTCTCGGCTTTGGCTTGCCTTGAAGGCAAGATAGAAAAACGCAACTATCAGATTCTCTATGATGTGTTAAAGGGAGATTCGAAGAAGGATGTTGCATGGAAGTTTAATCTTTCCCAAGAACGAATAAGGCAGATTGTAGTGAAAGCTACCAAAGAAGCAACAGAACTGCTGACAGAACAACACAAGAGTATAGAAGATACAAAAGTTGAGAATGCGAGGCTGAAAGTTCAACTAGGTATTTTGAAGGAAGAAAACGACAGATTAAAAACACTAATACCTAAAGAAATTGTAGTAGGGCAGAATAACAGCGATGTAGATATAAGCGAAGAATTGACAAACTTACTTGATAAACCTGTCAGAGAAATATATCTATCTGCACGGGCTGCAAACATACTTCAGAGTATGGGTGTCAAAAAATTTGCAGATATCCCGCAGATTGCTAGTTCTATGACATTATACGGAGTGAGAAATAGTGGAAGGAAAACGGTCTATGAGGTCACAAAGTTTTTGGAAGACTTCAAATTATCTTTTGGTATGACTTTCAAAGAAGTTGTTGATGCATTACTAGAAAATGACTGGCATGCCGCTAAAAAGAAATGGATGGGAAGAGATGAAAACAAGGATTTTAATTTAGAGGAAAAGGTCAACGATAATAATGCGCCTTTCGTTGGCAATAATAACACTACCAGCAGGAGTTCGTCCAATGCGTCACAGGTTGAGAAAGACCCAAAGGTTGGATATACTGTTAGGCTATTCCCTTCTCAAAAGGTTGGAATAATTACAAATATATTAGTTGATGACAAGGGAATAAAAACGCTTGTAGTTAGAACCGATGATGGCTTCATAAAGGAAATAGATGATCTTCCATATCTTTATCAAGTGCTGGATAGACGCGTAAAGCATTATGCAAAGACCCTTAAAAGTAGGCGAGACTTGATAGAGGTAATACCTGAAGATGCCACTATTGTACTTACAAAAGAGATTATTGAAGCAGCCAGAACACCCAATGGCGGATTTACTAAAAGTCAGTTAGCTTCAATTGGGATAGACTGGCCAGCTCCTCAAGACTGGATAGAAAAAAAGGTGGGGACGATGATTACACCTACGCAGTTAGAGGGGTTTAAGCGTATAGAATATGTGGAAAAGCCGCTGACCCAATCCATTTTGGGGAATGGCTCGAATTCATATAAAAACATTGCTGCTAATTCGGAAGATAGAAGAAGACTGGAGGCAATCCTGCAGGCTATGACACATTTCTATACCCCAGCCACACCTCGAGATATAGCCCGTACAGTCAGCCGTAGTGCTTGGGGAGAAGATGTGGTGCGTGAAGATACCGTTGATTCGTATCTGAAAAGGCTTCCGGAGGTTGAATACGTAAAATGGGGAAAGTACATACTCAAAAGTAGAAATAAGTAACTGATTATATAGAAACAAATACGTAGTTTCCTCACTGACCTCATCGATTCGCAGAAAAAGAAATGAAACAACTAGCTATTTGGGCTTGGATTATTTTAATATTGGTGCTGACAGGGGCAATAGTTCCTGGCTTGATAATCATTGGCGCCTATACTGTTTTGCTTTTTGTCCTGTTCTTATTCAAGAGGGACTGGTTCGATAAATTTCTGGGGCTTTGAGACAACCTTAATAAATATGTACGGACTGAGATTATGGATACAATTGCCCTACTAACATTCCTTGTGTCGATAGTTTTGTTTCTTGCAGGGGGCTACTTTGCAAACAGATACAATGAGAAGAGACGTGCCCGCGAATACAAAGAGGAGAATAAGGAGTTTCTTGAAAGATGCGAGAAGGAGGACTTGGAAAACAAAAGGAAAGCCGCTGCTCTCGATGCGAAATACGGTGCTTGCACAAAAGCCATCAAGTGGTGGTTTGATGAAAGCACCGACCTTGTTCGTGTGTATGAGGATGCGAAGAAGGTTGCTATCAAGTATGAGGTGTTTGACTTTAGCGATCTTGACGAAATAGATTATGTGGACGAAGGCAAGGAGTATAGGGAGGAGAATGGCATACCCGAAACTGTCTACGACGGACATAACTATGTTTTTACCATTCTCACGAGGGATGCTTCCAGGCCTGCGATAAGATTCCACATCGGAAACGATGCCTATCAGAAGTTTGACATCATGCGCACTATCAGCGAGATTATTGAGAAGAATGGAAGAGCGTCTAAAGACGCGGCATCATGGTGGAACGAGATAAATACAGACAAAAGGTTATAACATAACAACTTTAAAACT
>JAEEGL014312394.1_pt1 | contig 11720 bp, 8 predicted proteins | sample 9134231 | NCBI WGS metagenome assembly JAEEGL01 (sample SAMN16246548, study PRJNA631951) | gut metagenome | biome: gut microbiome; feature: rumen; material: fiber-attached | host: Bos | place: Iran: Karaj | collected 2018-10
AAACGCAGGGCTACCGTCACCTTCCCGCTGGGGCGCGTCAAATGGAGGAATCGGGAGAAGCTCGCAGATATCCAAGGATATCTTTTAGGTGGGAATTAAAGAAGCATTGTAGTAGGATATTTCTATCGTTTTTGGAGAAGAGCGATGATTCAGAGAATTCAGATTAAGAACTTCAAGTGCTACGGCGATCCGGGAGCGGATTTCACGCTGAAACGCATCAACTTCATTTTTGGTGATAACAGCGCCGGGAAAAGTTCGTTTCTCCAGCTTTTGCGTATGGTCTGCAATGGCGAAACGTATGTGATACGCAATCATTTCAAAAATAATGTTTTTCGGGGTGATGTGCCCCGCGAAAACCTTGAATCCCCTGAAATCAAATTGCGAATAACTGCGGTTGCAGATTCCGATGGACGCGCTCCAATATATGAGTTTTCGATGAAGGATTTAGGGAGGAGTGATGACAATCACGTCGTTCTTGAGTCGCCTTTGCACTATCTTGGATTCGTTAAGATGGTTCAGGGGGAGCATCGCATCTGTGTCCCGCGAGAAACCGACGATGGAAAGACATTGGACATTCACAAGAGTCTGAAAGACCCTTTCACCAACGGTGTACCAAGAATGATTCACCAAGAGGCCGCTCGTCCAATTCGGACCAGAATCGACGAAACGAAAAAGTCGAGTCTTGACGAGGCGCTTCTTCTTGGGACGGATGCAATAAAATTTGTAAATGAGTTTTTTACGGAACTAAACGTCCCTTATGAGGCTCTTGATATCAGCAGACTAAAAGACAAAACTTTTGGTTTATCGGTCGCACGAGACAATACAGGCGCGGGGATAGACGGATTGTATGAGACTGGACTGAGCCTTTGTAAATGGAAGGCGGGCCAAAAACATCTTTATGCTCTTGAAGAGCCAGAATCCCATGTGAACGAGCGGCAAATATCCAGTCTCATGAATTTCATTTTCAAAACCGCTAACGATAATCGAAATAAGCAGCTTATTGTTGAGAGTCATAGCGAACTAATGGCTTTAAAACTCAAAAACTTTCTTCGGCAAGGAATAGTAACACCGGAAGACCTTTCGGTGCTGTATGTGACCAAGACGGAAGATGGTAGCGTAGTAGATGAAATAGCGACCGATGCCCATGGAAACTATAGAACTAAATGGCCAGGGGGATTTTTCACCGCTCGTACTCGAGTTGTAGATGAGTTCTTTAAGATCCGGGAGCATTAGGTGATAGTTCAGTATCTTATAGACTGGAAGCATATTCGTCAGTGCATCGATAAGGCTGCGAATGATGTTGCCTATGCCGAACGGCTTCTTGGAAGACTTGTAAATCTTCGTGAAGCCGTTGAAGCTAATGGCATTCTTATAATGGATGAGACTAGCGAAGTGCTTGATCCGCTTAACGACTCTATTACCTTTGTCGATGGTCTCGCAGCGGTAGAGGAGAATGATCAAACACCAACATATGGTGACCTTGTGAGCGAATTGCAAAACGATTTGAATCTTTATTACAATAGAGTACGCATAGTCACGACAGACGATAAACAATTCAGAGACAACGAAAGCTTTATAAAATGTGTCCAAGCCTGGTGTAAACATTTGGGAAGAATCTCGCAGGGGAGACCCAAGGATAAGAGTTTTGTAATTATTTCAGATAAGATGTTTGGTAATCAGGAATTTGTAGACGAGTCGAGATGTGTTTTTATAACCATTGATTCATATAAAAATAGTGAAGCGGAAGAACTTCGAAGAAGATGGCACGGAACTCTTTTTTTTACAAGGAAAAACGAGCATGCTTTTTTTGATTATCTTAATGCTTTTGCAGCATCGGCAATCGGCGATATAGTTTTTTCCGACCAGTACATAATGAAACTGGCTGCAGGGGAGCTTGATGATACGAATACTGACAAACTTGAAAGGCAAACTTCTCTACAATTATTCCTAACCCCATTTCTGTCCAACTCATATGTTGATTCCTTGACATTGATTTCAAGTTATCCCAAGGCTCCGCAGCATAATCCTCCTAGGGATAGCATATGCTTTTCCTCTGCGGCCCTGTGCAATGTTATAAATGGCATTCTCTTAAAATGCAAAAGCATGAAAATTTATGTGCTGCTCCTTCAGGAAAAGGAGGGAATCGATCGCCAAGAAGAGCAACCATCTCTTCATCCGAGGACGATTGCTGCAGATTATTTCGCAATGGGCTTGGAACACGGCATTGATGTATTCACAAAGGACGGTAGAATTAAGGAAACTTTTAGGATATACCATCTCCCCAACTGGGACGATAAAAGAGATTTGAAAGATAACAAAGAGAAAATCCGTAGATGTGACCTTTCTAATTGTTGCACAAGACGGTTTAAAGGCGATGATATTGACATGGAAGAACCTCCTTATGAAAAAATGATCCGTACAACCCCGCCAGTTAAACTGATTTTTATACAATAGGAGAAAAAGACAACAACAATCGGAGATTGACATGGCGACCTTCACGACAACATGGAAACTAGATGATTTGCAGCGGTTGCTGGCATCTGGCCTTGCGATGCGCAAAGGCGTAGATGTCATTGCCGCCTTGAATGGGATCTACGCTGACGAATTGCAAAAGTCATGGATAACATATGCGGCCGCGAACCGTCAGGATGCATTCAAGGTTTGCATGGCCATAAGGCGGGAGGCCAATGCGGAAATTAAGGCTGGCGGCTCGAACAGTATTGAATTGCAATCGTGCCACATTATGGCATTCCTGATGGCCTGCGACCTCTACAATCTCGACACGTCTAAAAATGCAATCGCGGTTGGTTGGACTGGATGCAGCGCAATGGCCGCGCTTAAGTCTCCATGCGTTATGGGGAAAGCGCCAAAAGGCACTCTTCAGAAAACGCGGGAAAGATTCGCCTCTATCCTTCAGGGGCTTTCTCTTGGAGACAGTGAAGGTGTCTTAAGTTTGAAGGATCTGATTCAACACTATGCCACCGAAGCCCTTTCCAGCGAGGAACACCTTTCTGCGAAGTTCGAGACCTGGAGAGCCATGTTGCTTGTAGCCCCTAAAGAGTCAAGGTTCCAGAAGGAAATGTTCTGGACACTTCACGATTGCCTAAAGCAATCAATGGAAACCCTAAATAACCGGAAATTAGTCGAGTTCTTTGCTAATGAAATGCGCAACCTCACCCTCAATGATGAAGTGCAGGAGGATGACATAATAAAAGTGACTCGGCCGAGAGACTTGCGAAAGGCGGAACAGTTCTTGAGCGGAACTAGTGAAATTAGTGCATTGGCGAAAAATAGCGAATCGCTTGCGGAAGCGTTGTCAAAGGCTGAAGTGCTTGTTCGCGAACAACCAAAGAGCTTTCTTGCTCACATGTCTTTGGCTTCAGTCTGTGACAAGCTTGGTGATTATCCCCGCGCATTCGGTGAATACTATGCCGCCATTCTGCTAAACCCCGAAAGCGAAAAAGCCCAGACCAGTGCAATCTGGGCGCTTTATCGAACAATAGACGAAGCCCTGAAGAAAGGCTGGAACCCAAATTCGGCAATTCTATTGCCGACCTCACAAAAGGAACCCTTAAAGGATGCCCTCAAGGAGGAACGAGAACGAGAAAAGGACGGGCAGGAAGATTCTGTCACAAATTGCATCGTCGAAGGTTTCGATTTGGTGAATTGCTGTTCTGCCGTTCCAAAGCCTTCGGTCGCCTATTCGCAATATTTGCGTATCTATGCAAAATTAGTGAAAGCCGCAGGGGAGAACATTCAAGAGAGATTGGCGATTGAATTCCTCCATTTTGTCCACCAATGGGACATCTCCAATTTCGCGGAGGAAGATTATGAGCCGTTCATCCCGAAAGACAACCCTGGCAAATCATTTCCATCTCTTGTTGAAACTGTAGTCGGATTACTTTATAAGTGTGCAAAACAAAAAGACACTAGTGATGGCCCAGCGCGCGTGATAGGCCACGAATGGATATTGGATTTCATCAGGGCGGCCATTGAAAGATACCCTTCACAGGAATGGTTCCCATACTATTATGGAAAACTGCTTGTTGAAAGCGGCGAATCAGTCAAGGCCAGAGAATATATAGCCAAGGTCACTCGCAAAAAAACGGCTCAGTTCTGGACTTGGCAACTTCTTGCCGAAACATTTCGCGAAGACAGGGAGAAGTTCTTTGCCTGCCTTTGTCGCGCAGCGCTATGTCCGGCAAAAGACAGTTCGTATCTTGTAGGCGTCCATGAAATGCTTGCCGACGCCTTCATTGAAATGGGAAAAATACCTGAAGCTCTTTGTGAATTGCGGATTGTCAAAGAGATACGGACCGCAAAAAAGTGGAGTCTCTACCAACTCCGGCGGAAAAAAGACGAGTTGCTAAAAAACAAGTTGGTCAAGATTAAGACAGTTCCGGATGGTCCCGATGGCGAGAAGATTCGGTTCCGGTTCACAACCGATCCAGCTCCGACAAAGAGCAATGAAGGTGTGTACCATGAGTTTGCGGCCAAGGCAGATGAAATTGTTTTTGCCGGCCAGCCTTGCATAAATGCCGTTGTCATGACATGCTATGTTGACAAGGAACGCAATGAGAAAATAGCAAAGCTTTATGCTGACTTCGGAAATGTAACCGAAGTCCGCGTAGAGGCAAGAAAATTTCCAGTACTTGTCAGCGCTACGCCAGGAATGCCAGTGAAAATCTGGACAGAAGAGGTTGACACCCGGCCGCGAGTCCTCAAAATAGAGAAAAGAGAGGATGGAGTCTCATGGGACATTTACCCCAAGCAGATAGCCATTCTCTCCTATCAGGACAAGCGACGTGGTCATTCAGAGTTTACGATTGGCAATAACGGGGAGACGTGTTCAGGCGACTGGGAAAAACTTCCATGTCTAGCCGCTATGCCCTGCGGAACGGTATGCGAATTGGCGTTGGAACGAAACGCCAAAAACGGCAAGCAGTATATTCTGGCAGTAATAAAATCCATGTGCGAGGGAATCCCATCTTTCGGCATGGCTTATTCTGGTATATTGAACAGGCCGGAAGGCCGTAACTACGGTTTTGTCCGTTGCCGAACTGGCGAAGCAAAAGACATTTTTGTGCCGCAAGGCATTGTCCAAGACTTAGTCGGCGGCACGGAAGTCAGAGGTGTGGCTGTGAAATCCTACGATAAGCTCAAGGAGCGCGTTGGGTGGAAGGCTGTCACCTTGGAGGCGGTGAAATGATTTTTTGGAGGCGCGCGTCGCGCACGGTTAATGACCGTGCTTCTGGCGGGGCTTGCAGGCCATTATGGTTCCCCGCGTCAAATCACAGCGCCCGAAAGGGCGCAACTCGGAACGACTAAGTAAATACCGCGACGCCGCCTCCTTTTTCTTCTTCCATGGACTTCGAACAATACTTCGGTTTTGCTGATATTGTGAAGGTGCTGTGCGCATTGAGGGTGCGCATTGCCTCGTCAAGGCATAAGTATCACATGTACTGGGACCGACTAGTTTTAAGCGATGCCAATGGAAAGGAACTTGAGCCAAAAGAGATAATACGTGAAGAGGCCATTACGGGAATGCTTCCTCCTCGCCGACAGTGGCGACGAGGCGACAGGAAGATGCGGCATGGCTTGTCACTTGAAGACATCGCCACATTGTCAATCATTCGTGTCGTTTCGGGAATGCTAAAAGCAGGAAAGCTCAAGGACGCACAATGGGGCAGAAATCTGGTGGCCTTCGCCATGGACATACAAAAAACTATAACCACAGGCGACTTCACATTCGGAAAACCTAGGTTGATGTTGGTTCGGAAGAACACAGGACGTGTAAAGACGATGGATAAGGATAATAGGAAGTCTTCATACCGATGCCTGTCTTGCTTTACCAATCCGAAAGATCGGGTTATCCTTTCAAAAACTGCCGCGTATCTACGGAATATTTTTGATTCACATTTGCTGAACTGCTGCTATGCTTTTCGTCGCGACGGCAAGAAATTTTCCCTCCATACGGCCATAGACAATCTCATAGAATATCGGAAGCGTTTTTTGAACCAAACGCTTTATGTAGCCGATTGTGACATTCAAAAGTTCTTCGATGTAATCAACCACGATGTGATTAGGCGGGCTTTTGAAGTCTTTTCCGCCCGCGTCCCAAAAGGTGTCGACAACCGCGCCAGGAAAGTGCTAGAAGCATATTTGAATATTTACGCCTTTCCGCACAATCTTGACGAATGCGAAGACCCTGAAATCATGGCTAAGCGTGAGTGTGTGGACCGTGTGCCAATTAGTGTCCTGCGATCAGTTTATGGCTACGAAGATGTGAACCCACATGAAATTGGGATTCCACAAGGCGGTGCGCTTTCACCACTTTTGGCAAACATCGTCATGGATGAAGCCGACCGCGCGGTAATGGCAGGTACGGATGAGAACTTGTTTTACGCAAGGTTTTGCGACGACATAATTATCATACATCCTGATAAAAAGAAGTGCAAGGAGGCTCTTGACAGATATTTGGAAGTTGTGAAACGATTAAAACTGCCGACACATCCAATAGCCAAGGGAGCGAGATATTCCGCATCCTACTTCAATGAAAAATCCAAAGGTCCTGTTGCCTGGAAAGTAACGGGGCTTGGCCGACCGGGAACGCCATGGATCAGTTTTCTTGGACATCAAATACGATACGACGGAACAGTCCGCGTGAAGAAGGATACCATAAAAAACCATCAGGAAAAATTGAGGAGGGAGAAGACGCAACTGGTCCGAATGCTCAAAGACGCAAGAACGCGGTTTCGGACTGGATATACATGGCGTGATCTCCTAAAGGTTTTCCAATTGCGACTAATCTCCATTGGCGTGGGAAGGATTGATCGCCCAGCTACTGCAAGATTTGCCAGAAGTTGGCTGGCGGTATTTCTACCCCATATTTCGCATTGTCCTTCTGTGGTGTCCCAACTCAAAAACCTTGATAGAACACGCAACGCCGTTCTAAAGAAGGCAAAGAAGTCCATGAAAAGAGAATGGCGAAAGCAACATCCAATAGTTTCGAAAAAAGACGGCGATAGTATAAACACGGAGCTCCCAATAAACGACGATGCTGCCTTAAAAGTACGACATGGTTACTTTGGCGCGCCTTTTAGTTATTATGGGTCCGCCAAGGGGCTTGAAAGGGGAGAGGTTCGAGATGTCTATTACAAAGACAATGCTGACAATGGCTTCGGTCTGTATGGAGACCTATGATAAACCTGGACAATCCTTCTGAAACCATTGCACGTGCGCTGGACTCCGGTGTTCGCTGCTTCATAATCCGCGGTGCCGCCGGCACCGGTAAGACAACGCTTGTCCGCTCGCTCATTCCGCTGCTAATCAAGCGGAAAAGACAGCCATTACTTATGGCACCGACAGGCAGGGCTGCATTTGTGCTTGCTAAACGGACTGGGCATAGTGCCCACACAGTGCATTCTGCAATCTACAATGTCACGGATGAACCAGAGAAATCCAAGCAAGGCGATGCCATAAAGTGGATATTTCCACTAAAGAAGGGCACGGACATAGAGGATATAGCATTCGTTGTCGATGAAGCATCCATGGTGGGGATTTCACGCCATGACAACGACCGTGAACTCTTCCAGTTTGGCAGCGGCTCGCTATTGGGAGATCTCGTTGAGTATTCTGGTGTTCGCGTGGCGGAAACACGAAATTTGCTCTTCTTCGTAGGCGACAAGTATCAATTGCCGCCGGTAGAAGAAATGTGTGTGACTCCTCCGGCGCTAGATGAGCGGACAATTGAGGAACTTACGGGATTCAGACCTTTTGTCATAGAATTGACGACCATTCATCGCCAAGATTTCAGAAGCGGGATTCTTGCGGAAGCAACTCGCCTACGGACGGCACTTGAGAAGAAAGACTTCAACCGCTTTGCCTTTACCTGGCATGACGATGTGTCATCGCTCACGGACGGAGAGGCGCTACATGGGATGACCAGTCTTGTAGGTGACTATGAAAGCATAGCCATCGCCTACACAAATGCGAGAGTACGGGATTGGAATGATGCAATCAGGGCGAAAATGGGGCTTAAAGCCCATTGGCCCGTATCCGGTGACCGCCTCATAAGCTTGAGAAACTCGCGACTTGTCGTCCAGAGTCATCAAGGTGAAGAACAATACCAGTTTTACAATGGCGACTTGCTTCGCGTTATTTCGGTTGGCAATGAGACGGATAAGGTCGAAGGATACTATAGGCCAAAGGACTCTAACAAGACCTATTCCTTTTCGTTTGTCTTCAGCAGGATGTCCGTGATATGGGTTGGCGAGGGCGAAAGAGGAAGAGCGGAAAACATCTGGGTTAACATCACGCCAATTGTTTCCAAAGACTGGGACGAACTTTCGCAGTTCGCCTCGCTGGCGCTTTACAATGGCATGAAAACAAAAGTTGAAAGTGGATTGCGCGAAGAGTACCCTGATTTTAGGAAAAACAAGGCGGACAAGGAAAAATGGGACTCTCTAGTTCGTGAGAGGATTGCCGAATCTCCTCTCTATCGAGCGCCATGGGTCAAGTTTGGATATGCCGTTACGGGACACAAGGCCCAGGGTGGGGAATGGGCGCAAGTTTTTGCCGACTTTTCACGGGGCGGTAGCCTCATGAATGCCGATTATTACAGATGGGCCTATACCGTAACTACCAGAGCTGTCCATCACCTTTTTGTTGTCAATCCTCCGCAGATAGACTCACTGTTGACATCACTCAAACAAATTGCTCCGAAATCGATGGAGAATACTGTCGGACCAGCAGTTCCTGGAAGGTTCGCGGACATTCTCAATGGCGCTGGTTATAAGCTGGAGTGCACCAAGAACCTTTCCAACAGATGTCGGGTGGTTGTCAGCAAGGATGGCGCACCCGTCAAAGGTTTCGTCGACTTTGTCTTTAATAAGAAAGATCGGATAACTTATATTGAGACTATGTTGGACGGGATGTCCCAAGCGGACTTCGCAGAATTTCTTGGAGCGTCTGTATCAGTGGTGTCAGGTGCTGGGATGGAGAGAGATGGGATTTCTCACGATCCAGTCGCCGATGTCCTTCAGCCTCATAAGTCTTGCGTTCAGCGTATGGTAGAAGCAACAAAGGATCTTGCTTTGCGCTTGGTAAAGGCGCAGTCCCTGACGGACTATCACTTGAGGCTGACTTTTGAATCACCAACGGGCGGCGGTGACCTTGATGTGTATTTTGACGCCCAAGGAAGGCTGACTACTGTAGGCAACTGCACGTTGGACGATTCTGATCGGCAAAGGCTGCTTCAATGCTTCGGAGTGTAATGGTGTCATGCGTGACCAACACTCATATTCCTCCCATCCTCTCCGCAAGCCGCGAGACTGACATCCCCGCATTCTATTCCGACTGGTTTGTGTCACGGTTGCGCGAGGGATGGTGCGAGTGGAAGAACATGTACAACGGGAATATTCGCGAGGTTTCGTTCGCCAAGACTCGCCTAATTGTCTTCTGGTCGAAAAACCCGAAGCCGCTGCTTGAGCGGTTGGACGAGGTGGAGGCGCTAGGCTTCAGGCAGTACTATTTCCAGTTCACGCTGAATGACTATGCAGAAAAACCTTGCCAAATATAGAACATATATGTTATACTTTTGACAATGAATAATTGGGAAAAGCTACAGTCCGAAGCTCTCGGTTCGCATGGCATTGTCACACTTGCGAAAGCTCGGGAGTTGGGAATTTTTACAACCGAAATTTACCGATGGTGCAGAAATGACAGATTAATGAAGGTGGGGCGTGGAGTTTACCGACTAACGGCCTATCCATCCCAGGGCTTTGTTTCCGACATGGCCGCATTGCTTGCACTATGCGGAGAAGGAGCATATCTTTTCGGGGAAAGTGTTTTGGCGCTGTACGATTTGTGCCCCACGCGCTCCTATGTCGCCGTAGTGGCGATTCCACGTCGTTTTCGGAAAAATGACGTTCCCTATGGCGTTAAGATTGTCAAGGCGCCTCCTTCGTACAAGTATGTGTTTCACCAAGGGCTACCATGCCAGAGGCCAATGGACGCCATTCGAAGCTGCGTTGGCATCCTTGAGCCTGAGCGAATTTTACAGGCCATCGACGAGGCGGAAGACAAGGGATATCTACTGCCAGCAGAAGCAGATGCATTGAGAAAGGAAATCGGAAATGGCAGAGCAACCGCACAATGAGCATGAATTGGAACTGGCGTTGACGCGCCTTGCCGGGTCTAGCGTTGCCGCAGTCGAATGCCGGGATATCATGGCCGGCGTGGTGCTCGGCCAAATGCTTCCAGCTGGAACCGTTGTCAAGGGCGGGACTTCAATGCGCCTTCGGCTAGGTCCCGGGAAATCCCGCGTCACAATCGACTTCGATGCGGCCAGAAAGATGGATTTGGATGACTATGTTCTTTCGTTGCGGACACTGCTTGAAACGGGTTGGGCGGATTTTACCGGCGAAGCTGTCCTAAGAAGGCAAAGCTCCCCAGTTGGCGTTCCCTTTGATTATGTGATGCAGCCGATAGATGTCAAGCTGGCCTACCGACATCATCCATGGTGTACTGTCCACCTTGAAGTCAGCCACAATGAACTAGGTGATGCCGACTCCTGCGATATTCGGGAATTGCCGGAAAACATAAAGGGCATTTTTGCCGCTCTCAATTTTCCTGACCCCAAACCCATTCCTCTGATGACTCTTCCGTTCCAAATCGCCCAGAAATTGCATGGCGTTTCCCAGAAAGGTAGTTCCAGGGTTCGCGACCTTATCGACATACAGTTGATTGCCAAAACAGAAACCATTGATTTCGCCCAGACGGCTAAGGTATGCCGTCGTCTGTTCAAGTACCGAAAGATGCAGCCCTGGCCACCAAAGTTGGAGAAACAAGAAGGATGGGACTCGACATACGTGGAGGCTCGTGGCAATCTGGAAGTGGCGTTGACATGCGACGAAGCGATTGGATTTGTCAACGACTTGATCATCCGAATAGACGGGGCCCAAACCGCATTAAAGTTCTTTGCGGAGCGTTAGCGGAGCCTGACACCAACCAGATTTTCATCTTTGGCAATAATAGTGTGTCAAAAACACATTTCTACCGCAAGGCCAAATTCTCTTTTTTCTATGATCTTACAGCATGTCTGACACTCTACATCCCCTCATCCTCTCCGCCAGCCGCGAGACGGATATCCCCGCTTTCTACTCCGACTGGCTTGTTTCTCGCCTTGGCGAAGGTTGGTGCGAGTGGAAGAACACCTATAGCGGGACAATCCACAAAGTTTCCTTCGACAAGACACGCATGATTGTCTTCTGGTCGAAGAACCCAAAACCGCTGTTGGAGCGGCTGGACGAGGTGGAGGCGCTTGGCTTTCGTCAATATTACTTCCAGTTCACGCTGAATGACTATGTCCGCGAGGGGCTGGAGCCGAACGTGCCACCAGTCGCGGAACGAATCGACACATTCAAACGACTTGCCGACCGTATCGGCAAGGAGCGCGTTATCTGGCGCTTCGATCCGCTGATGTTGGGATGCGCGGCCGGGACAAAGCCCGGCCCTCCCATTGCGGACGCGCCGTGGGCGCGTCCCTACCAGGCGGCCGGGACGAAGCCCGGCCCTCCCGCCCGCGATCTTTCCGTGGATGTGTTGCTGGAGCGGATCGGCAACATCGGTCGGCAACTGAAGGGCTATACCGAGAAGCTGGTCTTCAGTTTCATCGACATCGGCGCATACCGGAAGGTCCAGCGCAACTTGGAGGGACT
>JAEEGL014737008.1_pt1 | contig 11720 bp, 11 predicted proteins | sample 9134231 | NCBI WGS metagenome assembly JAEEGL01 (sample SAMN16246548, study PRJNA631951) | gut metagenome | biome: gut microbiome; feature: rumen; material: fiber-attached | host: Bos | place: Iran: Karaj | collected 2018-10
TAAAGCAGTCTATGACCGTAATTATCAGGTGTTCCGCAGGTTGTATAAGAGTAACGCCAAGCATTTCAAAGCTCTGAACGAGATTTGATATTACATCTGAGCCGAAAAGGTTCAGTGTTTGTGGGAATAAAGTCCGCCGAGGAGCCTCTGAAAAAAAGTCTGTAAAAAATCAGTCAACTGTGATAAAATAGAATTAATATCACAGATATTGGCTTTCGTCAATACAGAGTCTATCCTAAAATTTGTGTAAACCTCTGAAGTAGTGTATAAGAGAAGAGACACTACTTCGGAGGTTTTAATTACCGACTCAGCAGATATATAGGTCGTTAAGCCATTTGGAAGCGTAACACCTCCTGCGTGCTTGGGAATCGTCAGGAACTTCTTATTCGGGCACTCACGGAGATTGCGTAAAAAACTTTCGTAATGCTTTCTGACGTTTACATTAAGTCCTTTTCTTGCGAAGCGGGTCTGTCTGCGAAATGCTTCTTCGCTGATATCACCGTTGGGGAACTGCAAAGGCTTTTCAATGCCTTTGAGATATACAGAAATATTCTCGCATTTGCCGATTCCAATAGGATTGGAGATTAGAATTAACGTTGCCTTTTCTTTCCATACAAATTTACGTTTGCCGGTATTTCTGTTAATTTCTTGCCACTCGAGGCTATAAGCATTTTTTATTAATTCAGTTTCCTCATAAGGAGGAGCTATCGGTACTGAATCTGGAATATAGTAGTATGGGTGCAACTCAACACCGTCGAGATTGTATGTATCGCTTATAAGTGGAGAGGATGCAGACAACTCCGCCCCCTCCTTCTTGATTCCTTCTTCTTGAAGTTGTTTTAAGACTTCAAGCTGGAATTCTTCCTTTCTAGCATTAAAGCGTTCTTCTGCCTTTCTATCGGAAAGCTTTTCAGCTTCTGTATCAATTATTTTATCAAGCTCTTTTGCCTTCTGGCTCACGAACTCGATATTACAGCCACAACTTTGAACAAACTCCCAAGTATCCATTGTTATCACCTCAAATATTTATATTAGTTTAGCAGACTCGCAAAGGAGCCTGCTTGCATAATTAAATCATTAAAAAGCATCGTTTGTGACACTTTTCAAAGCTTCTCTGGCAGCTTCACCTATAAACTCACAGAGTGGGCGTCTAGGGAATGCCAAGTCTATCGCCTCTAAAACCCTCTTGAGGTCATCCTTATTTTTGACATAGAGACTGAACTTACTCTTACGAGCTATGGCCTCAATATCGTAGTAACCGTCTTCGGTGATGTCCATTGAAAGTCTATACGACGTGCGCTTGGACTTACCTTTGAATTCAATCTCTCTATCTGAACAGAGTTTGCTCACTGTCATCAGAATAAATCCGAGTCCTTCAGTAATATCGTTCGTGTAATTTTCAAAGTGCAATCCATCAATCTCTACGTTTGCAAGATATGATTTGTTTGCGACCTCAATTAGATTTGCATCGCCCAGTTTAACTATTTTTTCCATAGTTATACCTCCTATATAATTATTTCAAAGCTCGTTATGAACCCTGTTGAAGAAAGTATACCATGATTTATGTCATATGTCAGCCGGCAAAATTGTACCCTTTTTAGAACGGATTTTCAGCTATATTTCGTGATTTGTTTCCATTGCTCAATGAAGGTATTGAATTATAGGCAATTAAAAATAAAAAAAGGGTACATAATCGTACCCTTTTTTAGTAGTTAAAAAATAAATTTATTTTTCGCCAATTTCTTCTACAACTGCTTCTAATGGCTCTTCATTGTTCTCAGTTAAATATTTATTCCAAACATCGATAGGTTCATCAGTAATCCGAAGTAGGTCATCATATAGCTTATGCAAAGCATTGTCTTTTTCCAAAGGAGTTTTAGCTTTTGTTAAAAAATCAATCGCAGTATCATGTGGTAAATGAAACGCATGGCATAAGAGCATTACATTTTCTAATGGGGGATTTCTGTGTTTTTTCGACTTCACCGGAGCAGCATAGGCTTTTAGTGTATCAACAGGTATACCATATCTTTTTTCTATTTTCGGATATGTAAGTCCTTTGATTTGTTTTTTATGATATTTAATAGCATCGGAAAATGTACGTACGCCTGCAAGATGCATTTCTGCTTTTGTATTTTTTGCTTTTTCCTCATCTTCTTTTATTTTATCAAGAATCATTTTTAATTGTTTTGCATTTAAAGAGACATCTCTATCATCGGCATCAGTAGTTATCGTCAGTTGTAGATCATCTAATTTACATAAATACTGACTAATGGTATACTCTGCAAAGCTATTATGGTTAGAAGTATAGGTATACTTAAACTTATAGCAACACTCATCAGCATGCTCTCGGGCATAATCTGATAAAACATATTCTATGATGCCATGTGAAATTTTATGTTTAATATATTTCGGATGATTATAGCATACAACATATCCTGTATATACAAAATATCTTTTCTCTAAAAGCTCAGCAAAATCCTTGTTCTCCCGTAGTAGCCTCTCGTAATTCTTGCTGTCTATGACGAAGGTCTCGTCGTCTTTTAGCGTATTTTGAGGAAAGATGAATGGAGGCATATGCTTACCGTCACGCTCAATAATAGTACCATCAACAAAATCAAAACCAAGTTGGCGCATACGTTCTTTTGCTACATAGCAGGATACACCATATATTTCTGAAACAACTTTTACGCATGCTTGGTTTCGATCTCCACGATTTGCTATTTTACAATTATTTTTTACGTAAGAGGCAGCTGTGTTTAAAGCATCATCAATGGTACAACCAGGAATAGTAAGCCTCATAGCAAGGACATCTGCTTGCCATTCAGCTATACAGAGTGCTTTTTGTATATCGGTCATATTTTCATCGAGAGCAAGATGCTCAGTTGAAGAATGCAGATCAATTTTTTCTTCACCCAACAGCTGGAGCAATTTCAAGAATCTGTCATGGAACAGTGTATGTACCAATTCGTGAGCAACAGTTACACGCAGTCTGCCGTCCATCTCTATTGCATACTTATTATAGTTAAGAAGAATGGTGCCATGAGCAGCGAGTACGGAACATTCTTTTGGCTTCAGACCATACGCTGTTTGAACATTCTTTACGATTTCAACATCAGTCTCGGAGAGAATAACCCGGCCTAGGCAGTTGTTCGGAAGGGGGGCGAAGTAAATCATTCCATCGGAGACAAGTTTCTGTATATAAATTTTATAGTTTTCAAATAAGCCGTTGTTCGCACAGAATCCATAAAGATCGTTTCCAATATCTTCGATCCTATCTTTAGGGATACTCGGGAGAATAAACTGACTCAGAATATTATCCTCTTGGAACTTATTGCTGGTGACTCTTCTTACATCTTTAACATGAATATCCCTGAATCTCTGTTCGAGATTGCCTCTTATTGTAACAATGAAGTTGAGATCAGCAGTCTCAGCAACACCAACAGTCTTCACAGATACTCCCAGGTCAAATTCGGCGTTATAATCTGCATCGTCGTAAGTACATGCAAGAGAGCGAATAACAGGAACAGTTATCTGCTCATCATCCTTCAGGTAATCAGAAATAGCATCCTGGATCAACTTGATATGCTCATTCTGAAAGTAATCTTTTAAGTTCACATATTGTCCCATAGTACACTCTCCTCGAAATGATACATCATCTATCGTTCGGATCATAAATAACATTTTTTCATTGCAATTACGTTTTTTCAGAAAAATCATATTGCGTTTTTCTCAAAAAGCACTTCTTTTTGAGAATTTTTGAATTTCATTTTTTTCAAAAAACGTAATTGGCTTGGTATTTTTCATTTTTTATAATTACAAGTATATGGATCCCCGCTCTCGCGGGGACATACTTAAACACATTTATCTACTTAAATTATATTGATGCAGCTTCCATAAAAACATCAGTTAACGCTCTCTCAGCGATACCGCTGGGGCTTACGTTAGGACGTACCCACTCACGAACATCTTCTTGTTTCAACATCAGTGGCATCCGGTCGTGGATGTTCCTGACGGGGTCTACTGCCTCTCTGGTGATGACTGAGAACATAGGAATCTGCTTTCCGTTATGCTCCTCATACCGGTACAGCCCTGCAAGAAAAGTTATCTCTGCTCCTGTCGGTTGAATTGCGAAGCGGGTCTTCTTAATACCACGCTGCTGCCGGTGAATGTTGTATCCATCCTCTGTAGGTAGAACACCCCACTCATAATACCAGGAAGCAGGTATTACACAACGGCGAGTATGCCATGACTCTCGCCATAGGTTCTTTTGGTCGGCTGTCTCGATACGACAGTTGATGATTGGCTTGGAGGAAGCTTCGTTGGTGAATCCCCATACCATAGGGAACACTCCCATATTACCGCTTCTGCCGGAAGCTATAACAGCAGCAACATCGGTTGGTCTGATGTCTCCGGTCATAGCTATGCTTCGAGACATCGTCAACATGATCTCGTTCGCCAGAGGTGACTTCTGTGCTCTGGTTATATAGTTTTCAAGAGATTTATAATCTGTATAGAAGCAAGTACACACGCCAAACACCTCCAACTGTTGTTGCCCTTATTATAGCACAGCTACTATGAAAAGTAAAGATAGTAAAAGAAACCGTCCCTCACGGGACGGTAGCTATAATTCAACTAAAAACATACGTCTTTACCAAGCATCTCTATGGTATAGATATCGTCAAATGGGATTGCAGTCTTTACTACCTTGAGTCTGCGGTAAGGGGGATTAAGCTCTGTCACTACTCCTTCGATGTTCGTATAAGCATCAATGTCGTAGTATCTGATTTTGACAGTTGTACCTATCTGGAGCTTGTTCAGGGTGTTGGATATAGCCTCAGCTTCATCCTCACTTAGTTCCTTCCTGGGTTCGGTTATACGTTCCTGTATCCTTACAGCTTCATAGTAGCCTTTGAGCGCAGCAAACGGCGCGAACTGCATAGCTCTATCTGCATGACGCTGTACATTCATATTACCCATTGTGACCTCCTACCATCGTATTGCGCTTTATACCTGTTGCCTTGTCGAAGAGGTTGAAGCCTTTGAGGAGAGCATTCTTCCCGTATTTGTTACGGATACCGACCATTGCGACCTCAAGCTGCATCTCGTTCTCATCGTCCTCGTGATTCTCGAAGAAGCTGAGCTGCATATCCGGTTCGTATGTAAGGTCGGTAAGTGCGATGCCTATCTGGCGTATGCCGTACCCGATCTTTACCTTATCTATATACAGCTTATCAAATGCTGCCTGTATCTTCCTTATGGAGCAGGATGTTTGCTCCAGCTTCATATTGCCACCAGTAGCCGGTATACAATCCTTGGAATAGCGTATATAGAGGGAGATTCCCTTGGCATAAAGATTGTTCTCCACCAGCTCAAGTACCAGATTCTCGACCATTTCCTTCATTACTATGTGAGCACTGTCAACATCGTAGTCCTCGAAGAGTATCTGACTATTGGAAAGTGAGCGGCTTTTACCTCTGTAATTATGGATCTGCTCCATTGTACAGGGCTCTCGTCCCCAGGCATGGTCAATAAGGAACTCTGCCTTGATACCGAACTCCTTATACAGTACCTCATCAGGAAGCTCAGTGATACCCTGCATATCAAATACGCCGTATTTCGCGAGCCTTGCTGCTGTGCCACGACCTACGTTCCAGAAGTCGGTCAACGGCTGATGCTTCCACAGGTACTTCCGGTACAGTTCTTCTGTAAGGATACCTATGTGCTCAGGGACGTGCTTGGCTACGATGTCCATGGCTATCTTGGCGAGATACAGGTTAGTACCGATACCGGCGGTAGCGCATATACCTGTCTTTTCCATTACAGCATTCATCAGGAGCTTTGCGAAGTCCTTGGCTTTACAGTTATACGTCTTGAGGTATGGGGTAGCATCAATGAATACCTCATCGATGGAATATACGTGGATATCATCGGGAGATATGTATTGAAGATAGATACCGTAGATCTGAGCAGAAACTTCGATATATTTACGCATACGGGGCATGGCTATCTCATACTGTATGTCCTTTGGAATCTCAAATATACGACAGCGGTTCTTAACACCCAGCTCCTTTAACGCAGGAGATATTGCGAGTGTTATAGCACCATCGCCTCTGGTCGGATCTGCTACCACAAGAGGAACCTTGAACGGATCATAGCCTCTTGCGACACATTCGACGGAAGCGTAGAACGACTTGAGGTCGATACACATATACACTTGTCCCATACATACGCCCCCTCACACATCTGTTTGTATCAATTATTCTATCACGGAACATCTGTTCTGTCAATGAGTCAGAGGCATTTTCTATAAAATCGTCACAACGCGCAATTTCGGCGAACATATTTTCGACAAGTTAACCAAACTTATACAAGAGATTTTATTATTCAAAAGGATAAAAAGAGACCGCCAAGTGGCGGTCAACTGTGATGTATGTTATGTAATAATACTATTTTAAAGCGTTTAGAATATGTACTAGATCTAGTAAAGTACTATCAATTTTATCAGGTTTGAGCTGACATTCCCATATCACTATAATATTCCATCCTTTTTCCTGAAGTTCAGCAGCTTGCTGTTTATCACGTTCAATATTCTTGCTTATTTTGTTTACCCAAAATTCAGTATTTGTTTTAGGAATTACAAAATACTTGCAGTCCTCATGTCCATGCCAGAAACATCCATTTACAAAAATCATGCTTTTGTATTTAGGTAGCACAATGTCTGGTTTACCAGGATATCTTTTATCATTCTTACGGTAACGAAAACCTTTTGAAAACAGATATTTTCGTACTATTTCCTCAGGTTTTGTATTTGTGCTGCGTATTCTGGACATGTTATAGCTTCTTGTTTCTTTAGAATGTACATCCATATTATTTAAAAAGGCAAATGTATATACATTGCGCCAACAGCTTAGCGAACAATGGTGGTACAGCGTTACCTATCATTTTATAATCAAGAGCAGTGCCAGTTATAAACTCGTAGTCATCAGGGAATGTCTGTAATCTGGCAGCTTCTCTGACGGTTATGGTTCTAAGCTGTTTCGAGTCTGGATGAATATGTCTTAATCCGTCTTTATATAGATGAGCGGGTATTGTGTTGCTTGGTTCATCCCATCTTATAACGTGGTATTTATGTATATTTGAGCTTTTCCCAGTAATCTTTGTATAAAGCTGCTTCAATGCTTCAGTTGAAACATATTCATTTTTGCCTGACTCTATATCCTCGGTGAGCAGTTTGAATATGTCGATATCTCTCTTGCTGCTGAAACGTGGAATATGGTTAGGAATTTTAAAACTATCATCAGGAAAAGTATGTGAATATGTTTTGCTACCTTTCTTTTCAGGTGTATTAAGCGGAAACAGCGCTGGCAAATCGGATATTGCATCTCTTACTGTTTTAGGCTTGGCAACCTTTTTTGAAGGCAGTATCTCACTATAGAATCTGTTCAGTAACTGCTCAGGATTATCAAAGCAATCCTTTCTTAAAGCAAGAATTATTATTCTGCTCCTATTCTGTGGAACACCATATTCTGTAAAATCAATGATTGCTTTTGATAAATCATCAAGAATGACATATCCGGTTTCTTGAAACTTTTCCTTTATAATATCAATAATCAGTCTTTCACCGTCACCAGGTCTTGCACTGAGTATTCCGGGAACATTTTCAAAGACAAATGCCTTTGGTTTATAATGCTTTACTATTTCTATGTAGTTTTCAAAAAGATAGTTACGGTAATCATTTTTCATACCGTCTTTATCACGAATGCGTCCTGCAACCGAATAAGCCTGACAGGGCGGTCCACCAATGATAAGATCTACAGTTCCACCATACTCTTTAACAAGAGAATCAAGACCGTCTGATTTGCCATAGTCAGGATCATCCCAACCATTGATCAGCTCTTTGGTTCTTTGTATGTCAAACTGTATGACACGCTTGTCAGCATCATTATATTTCCATTTTTTCTTAAGATTGTGCCTGAGCGTATCACATGGAGCTTTGTCCCATTCGATACAGGCGATGGTGTTGTAGTGACCTGACTGCTTGAAACCTTCGGTAAGTCCGCCACAGCCTGCAAAAAGATCAATAGTATTAACCATCGCTATCCTCCTTTGAAATAATATCCTTTATAGCGAGTCCTAAATGATAACCTAATAATGGTGGAACAGCATTACCGACTTGCCTGTACTGCTGAGTTCTTGTCCCTGTGAAAACAAAATCATCAGGGAATGACTGTAAACGGGCATTTTCTCTTACAGTCGGAACTCTGTTGTACTCATAATGGAAATGGTTCCTGTGCCCGGTATCAATAGTTCTTGATGGTTTATTGCCATCATAACGTGTCCAAGCTTCATGGAATTTACGACTTTCTCCTACTCCCTGTGGCAGGTTCTTGTAGTTGCCACCTTCAGGAACCAAAGCTATCGTATCCTTAACCATTTGAGTATGATTAGTTGCAGTATGATTGTGAAGAACTTTGCATTTACCGCGCATTAAACGCTGATATTCTGTTTTGGGAGCGGAAGTATATTCACTTTCTTCGGTTCCGAGTGTATCGGTTAAGCCTGGAAGATCACTAAGTGCGTCGCGGCAGGTGCGATAGTTTTCTGGGGGAAACTTAGGCTCAGGAAAAAATGGTTCACCTAAATCCTTACGAATCCCCATGAATATAAGTCGTTTTCTTATTTGCGGCACACCATAATCTGCCGCTACAAGAATACGGCATTCAACGTTATAGCCAAGGGCTTTAAATCTCTTTAGTATTTCTGCCTTTATTTCTCCATTGTACAATGTAGCCATACCAGGAACATTTTCTATTATAAAAGCCTTAGGTTTGTATTGTTTAACAACTTCAAAAACTGCAAGGTACAGTTTATTGCGTTTATCATCAAAATTTCTTGGACCAGTCAGTGAAAATCCCTGACAGGGAGGACCGGCAATAATAACATCAATCTGTCGGTCTCCGGCAATTCTTTTAATTTCGTCAAATGTTTCCTGCTTTGATAGGTCTGCATTAAGTGCCACAGCACCATTATGATTCAGCTTGAATGTTTCAAGAGCTGCGTTATCATTATCAACCCCTACAATAACATCAAATCCTGCATCCATAAATCCTTTGGACAAGCCACCGCAGCCTGCAAACAAATCAATAGCGTACATATATAAATTACTCCTTACAATTTTCCTGTAGTCAAGAACAGACCATAAACATTTTTTCTGTGATACCGAACATTTTCAAGGTCAGGAACAAAGAACTGATTACTCGGAATCCTTATTTGCTTTCCATTGAATAAATTGAGGTATTCACTATCGATTTTAGGATGGACAATTACTTTCAAATCGTCATCAAGTGTGAAGAATCCTTTATCAAACGCCCAGTGAAGATCCCTGCACAGTGCCATACCATTATTAGGCATGAATAATCCACCATGACTTTTGGGCTTGATATGTGCAGCTTCAAGGTTCATATATGATTCGTACTTAATAACTGTGCCGGTAATTGCACAAAGATTATCATAACCGACCATAATAAAGTCTCTGAAAGATACAGCATTGAACAGAGCAGCTATATTATCACCGGCTTTTACAATTTCCTTTGTAACAGCAGCATCAATTGCAACTTCACACTCATCGGGTTGAGCAAGTTTGCCGACCTTTTCTTCAAATTCAGGTATACTTCCCTCAAAGATTCCGTATCCGCCTTTTATAGGATAATCTGCGATAACTTTGTTTAGCTTGTCATACAGAGCAGAACCGTTATTTTTGAGGTGATCCAGATAGTAAACTATTTGGGTTTCATCTTCTTCAGTGACTGACTCGTTTCTTATGATAATGATATCATCTTCACAAAACAGATACTGTTGTTCTTCAAGTTCCTTGTTAAGATAGATACGATATTCATTTCTTGGATGATCAGCGGTCGAACCGTGAAATTTGTCATTATGATAAACATAATTGCAATAAACCTTTTTCCCTGAATACAAGGGAATTACAGGCAAGAGAGCAGAATCATTCAGCTGTGCTTCAGATAATGGAGGAAACATTGCAAGAACATCTTTGTTCATTGATGTAAGAAGGTAGCGTCCTCGTTGAGCTTTACCGTTCTTTACGCTTCCTAACTCTTGATGTCCACATTTTTTTAGGTAATATTTCATAATAATAGCCCCCCCTTTGCCGAGCACAAGCTCTATCCGTTTTATTATACTATATTCTATGTGTTTTTTCAAGTGTTTTTTCTATTTGATGGCTAGTACTAATCGATTGCGACCTTTTTGAAATGTGAGGTAAAACAAGAATATTTATCCTGATTGCCTAAATACAGGCTAAAGTCAACCTTCCGCGGACAGTTTTCAACATCAGCTGAAAAAGAACGGCACCATATAAGCAACGGTAGATGCCCCATATCACCATTACTGTGTACAGCAACTACATAACCGAATGCCCACCTCTCAACTGGAAGTCCACCGAAATGAAATCCTTCAGCTACAGCCATACTGGTGAACTTCTTCCAAGTATCCTCACTGTTGAGATATACCCATACATTCTCGTCGTTTCCTAACATTTCTCTGATTGTACGCATAAATCATGCACTCCTTATAAAATATTCCATAAGAGCACAAAAAAGCGACCCCATCGTAACGACAGGATCGCTGAATAAGCATCATTTAGTATCCCATCGTTCAAGCTTTAGCACCTTACGTCTTCGCAGGTTGCTGTACGGTCAACGGGCTTGTCCCTCACGTACTCTTTATGGTACTTTTATAATAGCATAAGGTTTTCATGCTGTCAAGAGCTTTATTTGTGATAAGATGTGTCGGGGCACAATGCCCCGATTATAATTATTTCATTAGAGTATATAACGCTTTACATGTGACTGATTACCACCTTTGAAATTATGGCATATTGTACAATACCTATGCGGCTAACTTGTGTAATGTTACAAAATATCTTTTTCAATTCATTATTAACAAAATATCGTTGAAGTTTGACTACAAGTTATGATACTATAATGCCGCAGAATGAGCTGGGGTTATTTATTCCAATCTCTTTCAAGAACAGTAAAAAGAAAGCACCGCCCGTATGATATAATCCCCTTAGAGTAGACACACGAAAAAACAAAAAGTGCGAAAACTCTAAGGGGGTATTTTATGTCACGAAGGAAATTAACAGACGAAGAACGAATTGCAGCTGTACAAGATGTCCTAAATGGAAAAGGAGGCTGTAAGCAAATAGCTCCTAAATACGGAATAAACCATGAAACTTTAAGAAAGTATGTAAGGATTGCACAAACTGAAGGAATAGATGCGGTTAAGATATCCGGATCAAACAGGAAATATTCAGTTGAAACAAAACTTCAGGCAGTGAAAGAATACCTTTCACTGAAATCAAGTTTAAATGAAGTTTGTGCTAAATACAGAATTAGATCAAAAAGGAATTTACAAAGATGGATTTCATGGTATAATAGTGGTAAAGACTTTAAGGAGCACGCACGCTCGGAAAGAAGAATTACCATGAATAAAGGCAGAAAAACCACTAAGGAAGAACGCATAGAAATAGTAGCATTCTGTATTGAGAATGGCAAGAATTACAGGCTTACTATGGAGAAGTATGGAGTATCCTATCAGCAGATATATTCCTGGATGCGTAAGTATGAAGAGAAAGGCGTAGATGGTCTTAATGATCGAAGGGGCAAGGCAAAGCCTGAAGATAAGCTTACTGAAGCAGA
>JAEEGL015394376.1_pt1 | contig 11720 bp, 9 predicted proteins | sample 9134231 | NCBI WGS metagenome assembly JAEEGL01 (sample SAMN16246548, study PRJNA631951) | gut metagenome | biome: gut microbiome; feature: rumen; material: fiber-attached | host: Bos | place: Iran: Karaj | collected 2018-10
CAACATATGCTTCCGTGGCTCAGTTGGTAGAGCAACGCATTCGTAATGCGTAGGTCGCCGGTTCGAGTCCGGCCGGGAGCTCGTAACAAAAGGGGCAGTAACTGCCCCTGTTTTATTAGGCAGGAGAATACGATGGCACAACTCTGGGGTGGAAGATTTACAAAAGAAACGGATAAAGATGTTTATGCTTTCAATGCCTCCATCGGTTTTGACAAGAGGCTTTTAGGCTTTGACATCCAAGGATCTCTGGCTCATTCTCATATGCTTTCCGAGGTCGGTATCATAACAAAGGAAGAGTATTCTTCGATAGAGGAGGGACTCAGATCCATACTTGAGGATGTTAAGAACGGAAAGCTCGAGATAACGGAAGAGTATGAAGATGTACACAGCTTTGTAGAGGCAAATCTGATCAAGAGGATTGGTGATGCAGGGAAAAAGCTTCATACCGGACGAAGCCGTAACGATCAGGTAGCGCTTGATATGAGGCTTTATACAAGGGATGACATCATAAGTACAAAGAAAGCTATTGTGAGCTTACTTGATGTGATCCTTGATATAATCAGATCAAATACCGATACTTACATGCCCGGTTTTACGCATATGCAAAAGGCGCAGCCGGTTACGCTTGCACACCATTTTGGCGCTTACTTCGAGATGTTTAAGAGGGATGGTGAAAGGCTTAAGGACATCTTTTACAGAATGAATGAGTGTCCGCTCGGCGCGGGTGCGCTTGCCGGAACAACATATCCGCTTGATCGTAAGCTGACTTCGGAATATCTTGGTTTTTCCTGTCCTACATCCAATTCGATGGATTCGGTATCCGACAGGGATTATCTGATCGAATATCTGTCTGCAGTTTCGATCATAATGATGCATATGTCCAGACTGTGCGAGGAGATCATTATCTGGAACAGTAACGAGTACAGATTTGTAAACATTGATGATGCGTATTCCACCGGATCGAGCATAATGCCGCAGAAGAAAAATCCCGATATTGCAGAGCTTGTACGGGGAAAGTGCGGAAGGGTATACGGTGATCTGATGGCACTTCTGACAACAATGAAGGGCATTCCGCTTGCATATAACAAGGACATGCAGGAGGACAAGGAAGTTGCTTTTGATGCCATGGATACCGTAAAGGGCTGCCTTAACGTATTTACGGGGATGCTCTCTACAATGACATTTAACGCGGATATAATGCGCGAATCAGCTGCAAAAGGCTTTACAAATGCGACTGATGCTGCCGATTATCTCGTCAAGAAGGGCGTACCGTTCAGAGATGCACATGGAATTATCGGCCGGATTGTGATATACTGTGATGAAAATACGAAATCGATTGAGCAGCTCAGTCTTGATGAACTGAGAAGGTTTTCGGATGTGTTCGATGAGGATGTTTATGAGGCGATAAGTCTCGAGACGTGTGTGGAGAACAGGCTGACCGAAGGCGGACCGTCCAAGAAGATGATGGAAGAGTTCATCAGCAAAGCGGAAGAATATCTTGCCGGTGTTGCAGATGAGGAACTGCTGAAAAAGCAGTAGCGCAGTGAGGAGATGAGAGAAGATGAGTGAGAAACTGAAGGTTGGGATCTTAGGCGGAACCGGAATGGTCGGACAGAGATTCATATCTTTGCTCGAAAACCATCCCTGGTTTGAGGTTAAAGTCATTGCGGCAAGTCCGAGAAGTGCCGGCAAGACATATAAAGAGGCTGTCGGTGACAGATGGAAGATGACAACCCCCATGCCTGAAGCCGTTAAGGATATTGTTGTAATGAATGTCAACGAAGTTGAAAAAGTCGCTTCGCAGGTTGATTTTGTGTTCTCTGCCGTTGACATGACCAAGGATGAGATCAGGGCTATAGAGGAAGCATATGCCAGGACGGAGACTCCTGTAGTTTCCAATAACAGCGCACACCGCTGGACACCGGATGTTCCCATGGTAGTGCCTGAACTTAATCCGGAGCATATAGAAGTTATTGATGACCAGAGAAAGAGACTCGGAACAAAGCGTGGATTTATCGCAGTAAAGCCGAACTGCTCGATCCAGAGTTACACTCCGGCACTTGCGGCATGGAAGGAATTTGAGCCCTATGAGGTCGTAGCGACAACATATCAGGCAATTTCCGGAGCCGGCAAGACATTTAAGGATTGGCCGGAGATGATAGAAAACGTAATACCTTATATCGGAGGAGAGGAGGAAAAGTCCGAACAGGAGCCCCTGCGGATATTCGGTAAGATTGAAAACGGCCAGATCGTCAAGGCATCGGAGCCTCTCATCACATGTCAGTGTATCAGGGTTCCCGTTCTTAACGGCCATACGGCTGCAGTTTTTGTAAAGTTTCGGAAGAAGTCGACCAAGGAGCAGCTTATCGAAAAGCTCGTAAGCTTTTCGGGTGAGCCCCAGAAACTCGGCCTTCCTTCAGCACCGAAGCAGTTCATCCGCTATATGGAAGAGGATAACAGACCCCAGGTTGCCCTTGATGTTGATTACGAGAACGGAATGGGCATCTCTATAGGACGTCTTCGCGAGGATACCGTTTATGATTACAAGTTTGTCGGACTTTCCCATAATACGGTCAGAGGTGCTGCAGGCGGTGCGGTTCTTTGTGCGGAACTTTTGAAGGCCAAAGGTTATATAACCGCCAAATGATTTAAGAGAGAGTAACATTGGAAGACTTAAAGTACCAGATAGACCTTCTTACGGCATTAAACGAGAGATTGCTTAACAGCGAAAAGATGTACCGGCACATTGCAGAGTGTTCCGGTACGCTTTTCATGTATTTTGATTACAAGCAGACTCCCACTAAGGTCGATCTTGTCGGCCCCTGGGATGACAAGGTCGGAGAAAAGATAGCCAATCATCCGTATGATGAGTCATATATGTTAAATCTCCTTCTTGATGAGGATCAGGATAAGTTCCGTATCCATATGCTCGAGATCGAGCGTGAAGGACTTGAGACTGACAGCGTCGAGGTAAGGAGCCGTAATAAGCGGTACTGGCTTTCATGTCTTGCCAATGTGACATATGACGAGGATCATAATCCGACAGAAAAGATCATTTCTATAAAAGATATTACCAAGATCAAGATGAACTCGGAAGAACTTGAGTATCTTGCTTTCTATGATTCCCTTACGGGTGTTTATAACAGAAACTATTTTGTCCGTAAGTTCCGTGATATGTGCGAACGTGCCGACAGCGAGGAAGTCAGCGTTGAGATCATGTTCGTGGATATCGATGATTTCAAGAAGATAAACGATTCGATAGGACTTCTGTTCGGTGATGAGCTGGTGCAGGAGTTCGGACAGTATCTCAAGGAGTTTAATTCCGAGGACGTAAATGTGGGACGTTTCGGAAGCGATGTTTTTGTTATCGCGGTCTACAATCCGTGCGGACAGAGAAGCTGCGACAACATTTACCGCAAGATCCTTGAGAGGCTCCGTCATCCGTTCACGCTTACAAATAAATCCGAGATGATGTTTACCGTTTCATGCGGTGTCGCGGAATACCCGGATGCCGGAAGGACAGCTCTTGAAGTCATCAAAAATGCCGAAATAGTACTTTATAAGGCAAAAGAGCGCGGTAAGAACGGTATTCAGTATTTCGAACTTGATATCCTCAACAAGTTCATCAAGAACGTATCCGTCGAAAAACAGCTTAAGGAAGCTATTGAGACAGAGGCTTTCCAGTTATATTACCAGCCGCAGTATTATGCAGAAAACGGCAAACTTCGCGGAGCGGAAGCACTTCTTCGCTGGCCTGAAGCCGACGGTGACGGGTTCATCACTGCACCAGGAGAATTCATACCGATCGCGGAAAAGAACGGTGCCATTGTTCCGATAGGAGCTTTTGTTATCAAGGAAGCATTAAAGACTTTTAACGACTGGCGAAGTAAATATCATATCCCTATGGTGATGTCGATCAATATTTCCGCGGTACAGCTCGAAAAGGAAAACTTCGTTGATAACCTGTCCCATACGATAAGCCTTTACGGTGTTAATCCCGAAAACATAGAGATAGAGATAACCGAATCCGTTTTTATCAATAATTTCGAGGATGTCATCGATAAGATCAAGACGATCAGAGGCCTTGGAATGAGAGTCAGTCTTGATGACTTCGGAACGGGTTATTCATCGCTTTCGTACTTAAGGCAGCTTCCGATCGATACGCTCAAGATAGACAGGGAATTCATAGAAACGGCTGTCAGGGATGACAGTTCGAGCATAATTTATGAGTCGGTCATCAAAATGGCAAAAAAACTGGGCTTCGAAACGGTCGCCGAAGGTGTTGAGACCAAGGAACAGTTCAATTATCTGCGTGAGAGAGATATTGACATAGTCCAGGGATTCCTTTTGGGCAGGCCGATAAGCAAGATAGAATTCGAAAAACTTCTCATACGGCAGATGCCATAAAGAATGTACAGAGATCAGGATCTACAATACTTACAGGATATATTTGACAGAAGTTCAAATGATATCGCGGTACTTTACGGGAGCCGCGATGTCGGCCTGTCCGAAGTGGTGAGTGATCTTATCAAAGATAAGGAATGTCTGTATTACAGAGCAAGTGCCGTCAGCGAGTCTTTGCAAAAAGAATTATTCGCGCAGGAACTGTACGATCAGACCAAGTCCCCGATTCTTCCAAATGATGATTATGAAAAGATAATTGGTTCATATATCGGAAATCATTCGGATCACAAGAAACTGATCGTGTTTGATGATTTTCAGTATCTTATCAGAGGAAATCCCACATTTGTCAACTTTCTTTCAAGTCTTCTTTTCGAAAAGAGCAGACCCGGTTCAGTCATGTATCTGCTCGTTTCCGATGATGTTAAATGGGTTGAAAAGGATATGATCCGGATGATTGGGCGCAAATCGTCTGAGATCTCCGGAGTAATAAAGCTGAACGCATTTACGCCGGCCGAGTTCAGACAATGCTTCCCTGCAATGCCTATCGCGGATGCCATAGGAATATATTCGATCATAGGCGGAAAAAGCGCATACTATAACGCCATTACCGATGATACGACTGTTCGCTCGCTGATCACGAAACAGTTCGAAAAACTTCTCGTATCAGGTTTTGATACAAATAAACTCCTTCCGCAGGAAATCAGGGAGCCGCTTTTGTACAATACGATTCTTGTTTATCTTGCTGCGGGAGTGGGAAAACTCAATGACCTTCATGAAAAGACCGCGATAGACCGGGCGAAACTTTCGGTATATTTAAAAACTCTCATTGAGAATGATATCGTAGAGAAGGTTACGAGTGCAAAGGTAGGAGATCCTGCCAATACGCTTAAGGCATTTTACCGGATCAAGGACACAACGATCAGATTCTATTACAGGTTTGTTTTTCCGCACTATTCGTCCCTGAAGATCCTTGGCGCGGAAAGGTTTTACAGGAAATATATCGAGCATGAGATTTTCGGATATCTTGAAGATATCTATCCGCTTTTCTGTCGTGAGCAGATAAAATGGCTCCAAAAGGAGAATCGTCTGAACTTTAAGGTTTCTGCGATTGAAGAGTACTATGACAAGAATAAGGCGATAGATTTTGTTATCGTTGCCGCCGGTGGAAACGTGATAGCGTGCAAATGCAGATATGCTGCACCTCATATGAGCTACAATGCTTATGAGGAGGCAAAGGCGGCTGTCCGCAGAAACAAGATTCCCTGCGATAATATTTGGCTGTTTTCCGCAAGCGGTTTTGACCAGAAACTTTCGATGTTCGGATCCGTCACACCGGGCGTAAAACTTATAGAAGGTGAGCAGCAGCGTCTGCATTGACACTTTTAATGTATGATTTTATAATGTTAATCTGAATTAACAGTTACAGACACTATTTGGAGGTTAAATTATGAAAAGATCAGTTATCGTTTTACTGGCTGTTTGTTCCATGATCGGACTTTGCGCATGCTCAGGCAGCAAGTCTGACAAGCTTGTAATGGCTACAAATGCTGCATTCCCTCCGTATGAATCGGTTGATGGCAGTGACATAGTAGGTATCGATCCCGAGATCGCAAAGCTCATCGCGGATGATCTTGGCAAGGAGCTGGTTATTGAGGATATGGCGTTTGATTCGATTATAGCAGCTGTTCAGTCGGGTAAAGCGGATATTGCCATGGCAGGTATGACAGTAACTGAGGATCGTAAGCAGAACATCAATTTCTCCGATCCTTATACCGAAGCAGCTCAGGTTATAGTTGTTAAGAGCGAATCCGATGTAGCATCTCCCGATGATCTTTCAGGTAAGACAATCGGTGTTCAGATCGGTACAACGGGAGACATATATGCAGAGGATATCGAGGGTGCAACGATCGAGCGTTATTCAAAGTATTTCGAAGCTATCAATGCACTTCTTCAGGGTAAGATCGACGCAGTAATCGTGGACAGGGAGCCTGCGAAGGTATTTGTCAGCGAGAATGAAGAACTCAAGATGATTGACGAAGAGTTTACGGTAGAGGAGTACGCTATCGGTGTTGCCAAGGAAAACACGGAACTTCTTGACCAGATCAACGCTTCACTTAAGAAACTCAAAGATTCAGGCAAGATTGACGAGATCATAGGTAAGTACATCAAAGCGGAATAATGGGCATTAAAGAGAATCTGTATCTCAATCTGATCAAAGATGACAGGTACATGTACCTGATCAAAGGTCTCGGAAACACATTACTCATCACGATCGTAGCGGTCGTGGTGGGTATTTTGTTAGGCTTTTTTCTTGCGTATATAAGAACTACACATGATAAGACCGGCAGATGGAAAGCCGGGAACCTTATTGCGCATCTGTATATCACGGTCATCCGCGGAACCCCCATGGTACTGCAGCTTTTGATCGTATATTTTGTCATATTCGCATCCGTGAACGTCCCCAAGATCATAGTTGCGTTTATCGCGTTCGGTCTGAACTCCGCGGCATATGTTGCCGAGATAATAAGGGCCGGCATAATGTCGATCGATGAGGGACAGTTCGAGGCGGGAGCAAGCCTTGGTTTTTCATACACCCAGACAATGCTGTATTTCATATTGCCGCAGGCGATCAAGAATGTTCTTCCCGCACTCGGAAATGAGATGATAGTGCTTTTAAAGGAAACGTCTGTTGCAGGTTATATCGCGATGGATGATCTGACAAGAGGCGCTGATATTATCAGAAGCCAGACTTATTCGGCATTTACACCGCTTCTTATGGCGGCGGCCATATATCTTTTCTTCGTGCTCATATTCGACAGTTTAGTCAAGAAACTCGAAAGGAGTCTCAAGAACAGTGACCACTGATAACAACAGCCCCCTTATTGAGGTTAAACATCTGTATAAAGAATTCAATAACAGCAGTCACAAAGACCTGAAGGTCCTTTGTGACATCAATGTCAGCTTTTACAAGGGTGACGTGGCTTTTATCGTAGGACCGTCGGGAGCCGGGAAAAGTACGTTTCTTCGTTGCCTAAACCGGCTTGAAGAAGCATCGTCAGGTGAGATTTATTTCGAAGGCGTAAACATCCTTGATAAGTCTGTTGATATTGACAGGCACAGACAGAAGATGGGAATGGTTTTCCAGCAGTTCAATCTCTTTCCGCATCTGAGTGTAATGTCAAATCTGACAATAGGCCCCATGAAACTTCAGGGCATATCAAAAGAAGAAGCGGAAGAGCGTGCAATGAGGCTTCTTCGCAGGGTAAAGCTTGAAGACCGTTCAAACTCATATCCCAATCAGCTCTCCGGTGGGCAGAAACAGCGTATCGCCATTGCAAGATCTCTGTGCATGGAGCCCGACGTGATGCTCTTTGACGAGCCGACAAGTGCGCTCGATCCTGAAATGGTCGGGGAAGTTCTTGAGGTTATGCGTGAACTTGCTGAGGATAAGATGACAATGATCGTTGTCACCCATGAGATGGCGTTTGCAAGGGAAGTTGCAAACCGTATATTGTTCATGGCAGACACGAATATACTTGAAGAGAACGATCCCGTAAACTTCTTTGACAATCCTCAAAATGAGCGTCTTCGTGCTTTTCTTGATAAAATGATCTAGGCATATAATGAAAAAATCCGTATTCATAGCCGAGAAGCCGAGCGTAGCGAAGCAGTTTGCCGAGGCTTTGAAGCTGAAGACAAGATCATATGACGGTTATATGGAATCCGAGAACTGCATCATCACCTGGTGTGTCGGACATCTGATCACGATGAGTTATCCGGATGCATATGACAGTAAATACAAGAAGTGGAGCTTTGCTACACTTCCTTTTTTGCCGTCCGAATACAAATATGAGGTGATAAAATCATCCGCCAAGCAGTTCTCTACGGTCAGTAAACTTTTAAACCGGGAAGACGTCGAGACCATATATGTGTGTACCGACTCGGGAAGAGAAGGTGAGTATATCTACAGGCTCGTGGCTGCCGAGGCTAACGTCACAGGTAAAATACAAAAACGCGTATGGATTGATTCGCAGACGGAAGAAGCCATCAGGGACGGTATCAAGAACGCCAAAGACATATCCGAATATGATGATATAGCCGCATCCGCATATCTTCGAGCCAAAGAAGATTATCTTATGGGCATCAATTTTTCGAGGGCGCTTACACTTAAATACGGAGATTCCATTGCGAGTTTTCTCGGCGAAAAACATTCTACCGTTGCGGTAGGCCGCGTTATGACATGCGTGCTCGGTATGGTCGTACGCCGTGAACGTGAGATCAGGGCGTTTGTCAAGACACCGTTTTACAGAGTTTTTGCAAACTGCAGTATCGGAGACGTCAAAATCAAATGTGACTGGAAAGCGACGGAAAACAGCCGATACTATGCTTCGCCGAAGCTGTATAAGGATAACGGATTTCTTGAAAAGGCCGATGCCGAAGAACTGATAAGGAATGTTACCGAAGCGTCGTCAAACAAGGGTACGTTGTCATCAATAGAAAAGAAAAAAGAAAGCAAGAATCCGCCTTTCTTATATAACCTTACGGAACTGTCTGCCGACTGTTCCAAATTTTTTAAGATAAGTCCCGCGGATACGTTAAACATAGCACAGGAACTGTATGAGAAAAAACTGACAACGTATCCGAGAACAAATGCCAGGGTGCTGTCTACAGCAGTAGCAAAAGAGATAGACAAGAATATCAGGGGACTTGGCAGATACCCCGTTGTATCTGACATAGCGAAGGAAATAATCGATACAAAAGCATACGAAGGTATAGCTAAGACAAGATACGTAAATGACAAACTTATTGAGGATCACTATGCGATAATCCCGACAGGGCAGGGCTTTGAAGCACTTTCATCGCTTAGTGATACCGCGGCAAAGATATACGAGCTGATAGTCAGAAGGTTCCTCAGTATATTTTATCCGGCGGCTGTATATCAGAAAGTCGGACTTTGCGTGGACCTTGGAGGGGAAAGCTTCTTTGCAAATTTCAAGGTACTTGACAAGGAAGGATACCTTGCGATCAGCAGGCCTTCCTATTGGAAGGATAAGAGTCCTCAGGCTCAGAGTAAAGAAGAGGGAGAGGAAAAAGAGGACCAGGCCGAAGAAGATACGGCGGTCGATGCTTCTTTTCTCGAGACTCTCAAAAGACTGAAAAAAGGATCCGAAGTCTGTGCGGAAGACCTTGGCATCAAGGAAGGCGAGACCAGCCCGCCCAAACGATATAATACGGGAACGATGATGCTTGCTATGGAAAATGCCGGGCAGCTTATCGAAGACGAGGAACTTCGTGCCCAGATAAAAGGAAGCGGGATAGGTACAAGTGCGACACGTGCGGGTATACTCGAAAAGCTTTCCAAGATCAACTACATGAAGATAAACAAGAAGACCCAGATAATCACTCCGGCACAGCTCGGTGAGATGGTATACGATGTTGTCGATCTTTCGATAAGACCGCTCCTGGACCCTAAGCTTACCGCAAGCTGGGAAAAAGGTCTGACGATGGTAGCCGAAGGAGAGCTTCCCTCGGATGATTATATGCAAAAACTCAACGATTATGTTTCAAGGCGTACGAATTTCGTCAGGGCTCTTAACAACCAGGCTGATGTAAGGCGTATGTTCAATGCATCCGCAGAGTACTACAGGAGTGCAAAAAAAAGTAAATAAATATGGATTTTTCACGTAGTTTGTGAGAAAATATATAAGGTTTTTTCATTACATTCTGAAAGGAGTTATTTTGCATGGTTTATTCAAAAGAAGTTGAAGAAATGTGTCCGGTAGCACAGGGCGTTCATCATGGCTGTGCTCCCATACCCGAAGAAGCTAAATGGGTAAAAGTAAAAGAAGTTAAAGATATTTCCGGCTATACACACGGTGTAGGCTGGTGTGCTCCGCAGCAGGGTGCGTGCAAGCTTTCTTTAAATGTTAAGGACGGTATCATCCAGGAAGCTCTTGTTGAGACACTCGGATGCTCGGGAATGACTCACTCGGCAGCTATGGCGGCAGAGATCCTTCCCGGACTTACGGTTATGGAAGCTCTTAATACTGACCTTGTATGTGACGCGATAAATACTGCAATGAGAGAACTGTTCCTTCAGATCGTATACGGTCGTTCACAGTCCGCTTTTTCTGAGGACGGTCTTGCGATCGGCGCAGGTCTTGAGGATCTCGGTAAGGGAATGCGTACAATGACAGGTACGACATACGGAACACTTAAGAAGGGTCCCAGATACCTTGAACTTACCGAAGGTTACATCACGGCAGTCGCTCTTGACGAAGAAGACCAGATCATCGGTTATAAATATGTTAATTTCGGCAGGATGATGGATTTCATCAAGGCAGGCGAGGAACCCAAGGCTGCACTTGAGAAGGCAAGCGGACAGTATGGCCGTGTAGCTGATGCTGTCAAGCTCATCGATCCCAGAACTGACAAAGAGGTTAAGTAAGGTAAGGAGGAAAAGGAAATGGCATTATTTGAAAGCTACGAAAGAAGAGAGCCCCAGATCCTTGCCAAGCTCAAGGAGTACGGAATCTCATCCATAGAAGAATGTAAGGATATCTGTGATAAGGCCGGTATCGATGTATACCATCTTATCGAAGGCATACAACCCATCTGTTTTGAAAATGCAAAGTGGGCTTATACGGTAGGCGCAGCTATCGCGATCAAGAAAGACTGCCGTAAGGCTGCAGACGCAGCAGCTGCTATAGGTGAAGGACTTCAGGCTTTCTGTATACCCGGGTCGGTTGCAGATACACGTAAGGTCGGACTCGGACACGGAAACCTCGGAAAGATGCTTCTCGAAGAGGAGACAGAGTGCTTCGCTTTCCTTGCAGGACACGAGTCATTCGCTGCAGCAGAAGGTGCGATCGGTATCGCAGAGAAGGCCAACAAAGTTCGTAAGACACCTCTTCGTGTCATCCTTAACGGACTCGGAAAAGATGCCGCTCAGGTTATCTCACGTATAAACGGATTTACATTTGTTGAGACCGAATACGATCCTTATACGAACACAGTTAAGGAAGTATCGAGAAAGTGCTACAGCAAAGATCCCGCTTCACCGCGTGCTAAGGTTAACTGCTACGGTGCAAACGATGTTTGTGAAGGTGTTGCCATCATGTGGAAGGAAAACGTTGACGTTTCCATTACAGGTAACTCAACAAACCCGACGCGTTTCCAGCATCCTGTTGCAGGTACATATAAGAAGGAACGTATCGAAGCAGGCAAGAAGTATTTCTCGGTTGCATCAGGCGGTGGTACGGGACGTACACTTCATCCCGATAACATGGCTGCAGGTCCCGCTTCCTACGGTATGA
>JAEEGL015929320.1_pt1 | contig 11720 bp, 8 predicted proteins | sample 9134231 | NCBI WGS metagenome assembly JAEEGL01 (sample SAMN16246548, study PRJNA631951) | gut metagenome | biome: gut microbiome; feature: rumen; material: fiber-attached | host: Bos | place: Iran: Karaj | collected 2018-10
GATCAACGATGTCAAGCTGTACCATGTCGATACCTTCTGCATGGGCAGCGACTGGGAGGGCAAGTTCGACTTCCTCAAGGAATACTGCGAGGTCGTCTACCTGCCCAGGACGGAAGGCATCTCCACGACGCAGAGGAAGGGTCAGGTCATCCAGATGTTTTCTACGCCGAAGGTATCCTGATCCCTAAATGCTCACCTCATTTTTCCAAACAGCAGCCATAGACTATACCGCTTCGGAGATCGCCGATGCCCCTTCCCTTGGAAAACACGACGCGCATTGCCTTTACGGGATGGAATCCCTTCCAGTTCAGGCATGTAAAAAACATAGCGAAATACCTGCCAGGGGCCTTTTTTCTTGTTGAAGACCGCAGGAACGGCAATCTTGAAGCCTTTTCCGATGTTTTTTTCTATAATACGGAAAATCCGGTCATCGTGGTGAAAAAGGGGTGGCTTGCCAGGCTGGAAGACCATTTCGATGTCTTCGTCACGCAGGTCGTCTTTCCCAGCATCCAGCAGATCACCAGGAGCAAGATCGTCATGCTGCAGTACGGCTATGCGAAGGAGCCACACAATTACGGCATCTGGCGTTCCCTAGCCGATGTCAACATCACGTACGGACCGTATGCGAGCGAGAAGATCAGCCGTTATACGCCTGTGGCCGCGTGCGGCAATCCCGAAGCTGACGATTGGGAGGATCCCCTGTTCCACCGGGCATGCCGTGAAAGATTTGCCGGGCAGCTCGATCCTGCAAAGCAGACTGTGCTGTATGCCCCGACGTGGGGCAACCTTTCCAGCGTGGAGATTTATCTGGAAAGCGTGCTGGCGCTGCGCAGCAGGTACAACGTCCTTATCAAGATGCACCATAACACCGACATCTTGGAAGACAGAGGCGAACGCATGCGGTCGCTGGAAAACGTCCATGTCTATGGCGCTAATGAGAACATTTTTTCCCTGCTTGCCGTTTCCGACCTGATGATCTCGGATTACAGCGGGGCGATTTTTGACGGCTTTTACTGCAGGTGTCCCCTCGTGCTGCTGGACATTCCTTCCGCCTTGGAAAGCGCAAAGATCGACGAAGGCAGTCTTGAACTTACGCAGAGGGAAAGGCTTGGCTGCGTGGTGAGCAGACCGGAAGATTTGGACAGGCTCGAGCAGCTGGCGGAAGAGGCGAAATCCAGAGTAGGGGGCGAACTCTGGGACAGGCTTTTTTCCCCTTGTTCCGGGGACAATGCCCGGAAGGCCGCTCAGGTCATCCGGGATGCTGCCGCCGGCAGATACTCGCTTACCAGTGGGCAGCTGAAGATGCGTGAAACCGCTCGAAAAATGGATTACAGGGAATTCAAATAAGGTGGCGGCCATGACTCTGGGCAATCTGTATTTTCGCTTCTTATGCAGGATCGGAAGATATGCTGCTGCAGAACGGCTCATCGAAAAAAGGCCGTCTCTTAAAAATATCCGTTATTTGTCAGATAGTTACCGGCGTAACCAAGATAGTGAATCTTTGACCAGGCTGGCTGGCATGGCCAAAAGATTTTTTCCGGATTCCCCGACCTCTGAAAACCTGATGCGGAAGGCCGAGTCCCTCAGCCAGAAAAACGGACGCGATGTGTACCAAGGCAAAAGCCTCAGTTTGGAGAATGTGCTTTTCATATGCAAGGTTGTGGAATATTTAAAATTCGCCGACATGACCTTTGTCGTAAAATGTCTCTATGACTCTTTTACCATACGCGATGGGTTCAACATCAACAAACTGGGCAAACTTATCGCCAGAATAGATAATACGGTTTTAAAGCGCAATTTTTACCTTTTGATGCAGCGCTTCCATCCAGAAAATCCGTCTATCCTGCTGCGCCTTGCCGAACTTTCCCTGTGCGACCGTAAGATAGGCGAAGCACACGCGTTGCTCAGCATGGCATGCCAAAATTCCTCACAGTTTCTTCTGTATAAGAAATTTGTCTTCGAGATGGAAAACGGCATGGAAGACATGGCAGAAAAGACTTTTGATGTCATTCTCGCCCAACAAGAGAGCACAGGCACCCTGCGCTTCCCCATGATCAAGAGGGTCTCTGCGTTGTTCACGCCTAAGCTTGACATGCAGATGCCCGAGCTGGAAAAGCGTTTTACGGGCTTCGTAAAGAATTACCGGTATGATGAGAAAAATTTCAAGGCGTTCTTTGATGCCCTGGTCAGGCTGCGCCGCCTTTCCGAATTGAGAGATGCGCTGTCCAAAGTCCCAGATGATGTGCGCGCTGCAGCCGAGAGTGACCTGAACGGTATCATGCTCGACCTCGGCGGGATCGGTGATATCATCGATCTTGCCAACAGGAACGAATACTGTACCGATCTCCTCGGATTGACCGCCAGTAACGGGTACATTCCTTACGGGAAAGCCCGGGAAGCAGGTAGGAAATGCGTGGAGTTCTACATACCTTCGGTGTTTTTCAACCAGAGCGAAGAAAAACCAACCTATGCGACCGTGCGCTGCTTTTACCGGAACTTGTATGACATCCTGCACGGCATGGAGGACATCGTCATTTTTCCCCTCCACCAGTTCAACTGGCGCAACAGCCCGCATGTCATGGGCGAATACGGCATCTCATACCATACCCATACGGACAAAGAGGACAGAAAGTGGGTCCATGTGCAGGAATCCGTATTAAATGGCTGTTGCACCATGGACTGCAAGGGTTTTGCGGGTTTTTCTTCTGTCGCCAGCGATGCCAGACAGATAGAGGACGCGGTGAGGGGTGTGTCGCAGCAGGAACTGGAAGACAATTTTGCACAACTCCACAGGGACTATGTGGAGAAAAACGTTTCGAAATATGCGCAGGCTCAGGAACGCTTCCATTGCAAAGGTCGATATGTTTTCTTACCCATGCAGGTGAGAACGGACATCGTGGCAGAGCTCAACAGGCTTTCCAGCCTGGAGCTTTTACGCGCGCTGGTGGCGGAGTGCCCCGAAGGGCTCAAGATCGTCGTCAAACGGCATCCCTTCTGTACCAGCTATGAGATTTGCCAAGAACTGGAGGATTTGAAGCATAACGACAGGGTCATCATCACGGATTGTTCGGTGCACAGCATCATAGAAGGCTGTGAGGCTGTCTTTACGGCCAATTCAGGCACGGGCTTCGAGGCGCTGATGCATGGCAAGCCAGTATATATCAGCGGGCTTTCCGACTATGCCTATGCTGCGGCCGGATTCCTTGATTCCAGGGAATCTGTTGCGCGGGCACTCAGGAGCGGATTTGCCGCGGACCGGCAAAAGATCCTTCGCTTCTTGTATTTTTACAACAAACACTATTCCGTAAAGGCCGATGCACAGGAAGCGCTAGAGGTTCGGTTGCGTTCCTGGCTCGCGGTGTGTGATCATTGAGTGATAATCGCCTTCTTGGAAATCTAGTATTCCCGAGGAGACAGACGTACGCTTCACACAAACAAAGGAAAACACCTGTGAGGATGCCATGAAACGACTTTGCCTGCTTTTTGCCGCACTGCTTTTTTTGGCTCCGCCGAGCCATGCCTTTACCAGCCACGACCTTGCCAAGATGCCCAGGCAGATCAACAGGGTCTACAAGGAAGTTTCGTCCGCCATCAATCATGATGCCCAGGCAAGACAGCAGGGGCTGTGGTGCGAACTTCCGTATAAGAATAAGGGGCTCGGTCATTGGCCTGTGGGCATCCAGGGCTTTGCACAGCAAGATAAGGATCTTTACGTGTTGGATTATACGAATTCCGTGATTCATAAATACCGAATGAATGGCACCACCATCCCTGATTATGTGGGAAGCAGCGGAAAGACATCCTTCGGGCATCAGGGTCTGGCGATTGATAAGAAGCATCGCCTTATTTCCACAGGCGAAAACAAGCAGTGCATCGCGCGGGCAAGATTCTCTTCGGGACGCGACCTTGTGACCGAGGTGATAAGGATATTCCCAAAGTCATACAGTAAGAGCATGAGCTGCACTCCGGCGCTGTCACCGGACGGCAGATGGCTGGTCGCATTGAGTTCTAATGCCCAACAACAGCGGGTGGCAAGAATATGGGAGTATCATACGCTTGAAAGCACTCGGGATGCTTCTCATCACTATTTTCGCGAGATAATGCTTCCTGAATTGGGATTGGAGGCCCAGCCTGTACAGGGGGTTTTCTATGACAAGGGCAGGCTGTTCATTGTTGCAGGCAAAAATCAGCTCAGCAGGACCAAGGTCCTTTATGTCTATGACGAATACGGGAAGCTTCTTCGCAAGGTCAGCAATTTCGACGTCGGCTATGAGATGGCCAAAAAATTTGACGCTGTCTATGAGCCGGAAGGACTGAACACCATCAATGCCGGCGGTGCTTACCGGCTGGGTATTTGCTTTGTCACGGGAACACTCCATCGCAGGCATGCCTTCATCTACGCTATCCCGGAGAGGATATACAGGTAGCTGCTTTCCCCTGCTGCACGATACAATGAGAGAAAGCTGATGAGATCTTCGTTTTTCAATGGTGAAGAAGATATCGTCTTAGAATATATCTTTCGAAGAACGAAAGTTCCTTCTGATGTCCTCATCGTCACTTTTCCGGGAATGGGCGGTCAAATGCCTGGAGACGAGTGGGGCTACATTCTTACCGTGCAGCAAATCAATGCCAATGCGCTGTTCATAAAAAGCAATCCTGAATATTCAAAATCCAGGATGACCTTCCGCATGGGCAGGCCTGTCATTGAAAATTCCGTAAGGAGCTTGATCGAGCAATGCCGCATTGAGTGCGGCGCGTCACGCATCATCGTGGCCGGATCTTCCATGGGCGGATTCGCAGCATTGTACTATGGCTTGAAATATGGCTGGGACATCATATCGGGCTCTCCCCCATATACTCTTTGCCGCGCTGAATCCATACGCTACGCAACAGGAGATTCCGACCCCGAACATGCGGAGTGGCTCATGGAGCAGTTTTCCGATGTGATACGGAAGGCAGGAGCGAACGGATACGATAAGCGGTGCTTCATCATGTGGGGCAGCGGAGAGGATAACTGGAAATCCAAGATCAAGGCACCCAGACTCCTTGCGGAACTGGATGCCGCACAAATTAAATACGAAGTCAAGCTCTTTCCATTTTCCGTGCACAGCACCGTACATAGTGTTTTCCCGACAGTATTGAAGACCATGTTACACGTATACTTGGGATTGGCAGATTCGATGGCGGACGATTTTGACCAGAAGATCTTGTCGCCGGAATCTGCATTGCTGGAGAGCATTTCCCAAAGCATGAAAAAGCTTCGTATTCATCATCTCAAGGAAGAAGATGTCTGTGAAGCGTTTCTTGATATCAAGGATTGCCAACCTTCAGGAGGCGATGTTGACAATGAAACAGCACGAAGGAACTTAAATGCGCTCATAACTGGCTGGTATTGGGGTAAAAATTTCAAGGAGCCTTTGCCTGTATCTTTCAGCCAGGATTTCTGGAAGCTGAAATGGCAGAAAAGCTACAGGCGTTACGGGCCTGTGTCTTTCTGGTTTCAAAGTCAGCTCCTTGGTTGCTATGAAAATGAAGGTGGCGAAGACATATTCTCATGGCTTTTGGACAATGCCGGGCAATATCTTACGCAGGAATCGAAAACATTTAATACCAAGATCAAAAGCAATTGGAGAGGCGCTTTGACCCGCCTCTATTTCTTTATCAATCTGCATCGTAAAGCTTTTGAGAGACAGATAAGCGTAGATTGGTTCCCCTTGATAAAGCATGAGCTGCTGATGGACATGCAGTATTTTATGAGCCAGTTTTATTCTGAATATTCAGACATCTATGCCCGGACCCTGGGAATGCTCCACGCAGCGGCATATTTGAAAAATGATGCTGGACTGCATGATAAGATCTATACAGCTGCATTGGAAATACTGATAGTGGCGACAGACTATTATTTTGATAGGAAAGGCGTATGCATATATGGGCAGATCCGTATGCAGGCGCGGCTTTCTGCATTACTTGACATCAATATAAAGTTTATAACATCAAATAATTTTTCAGAAAATCCACTTTTGAAAAAGCTGTTCAGAAAATATGAGGCTATCATAGAATGTTCCTCGCATATCAGGCGTCCTGATGGAAAACTGGCTCAACTGGGCGATATTTTCGATTCCTCCTCGCGTGAACTTGACTGGCTTTTACGCAACCCGTCAAATTTTATAGTTGCAGCGTCGAACATTGCCTTTTTGGAAGATGAAAAATCACTCTCGTACATAACCGTGAACGGGACGTCCAACATCCATTCCACACGCAGGCATTGTGACTTGCTGTCGTTCACTTGGTATTACGACGGAAGGCAGATATTCTGCGATACGGGCGGTGGCAAGTCGCCATGCGATGAGTTTGCCGCATCGGCAGTCGCGCATAATGCGTTCATCTGCGCCGGCATGGATTATGCGACGCCGGACTACAGCGACTGGACTGCTATGGACAGCTGCGTTGAGCAGGAGACATATGTTGTCGTTTCCATGTCGCACCGACTTATCGATAATGTGGAAATGTACCGCAAGCTCATCTGGATAAAGCCGAACATCATCGTCCTGATCGACGAAGCCAGGTCAGAGACCGACCACCGATTTGAGCAGAATTTTATCCTGAATAAATTCAGATTGAGCAAGAAAGACCAGAACAAGGTGTCTGTCCATGTCGCATCGAGCTTTGACGTAATCATCAGGCAGTTTGCTCGCAGAAGAGCCATCGAATTGAATGTATACAAGGGGAACATTTCCGGCGAAGAGGCGAGTCTGCGCGGTTCCCGCATCCATAAAGGCAAGTCGTTTGAACGCGGATTGAATCTCGCATACGCTCAGGAAGGCAACATGGCGCGCTTTGCCACCGTCATCGAATGTCACAGTCCGGAACGGGAGGGAAAACCCTCGGAATTTTCCGTACAAGCTCTGAAGATCAAAGACGATCACGCTGTTATAACGCTGGATGACGGAAGCGTGATCACCGAAAAATGCAGCCTGGAAAATTTGAACAGCCATCATGATCAGCAGATGCTACCTTCTGGTTCACATATGGGTCAGCCAGACAAGCGGGAGAGAGGAAGGCGTTTCGGAGAAGCTGATTGGCCTTCAGCACGGGGATCCCTGATCAAGCGATTGCTGAGTTATTTAGTTCATTCCTAATATCCTCGGTAGTCTGGCGTAAGGAGAGCAGCTTGCTTTTATTTTCCAAAAAGAAAACAGCACTCTCGGATTTTCCTGTAATCTTTGACGCGGGCAACATTGAAGACATTGAATCGTTGCGCGGCAGACTCTATGCCTGTAACAGAGACTGGGTAGATCAGGATCCAGTTGTTACGGATAAGGATCAGCTGCAATTCGTATCCGGGCAATATCGTTACGCGGTGGAGCATAACGGCATCCGTTACGAAATGCTCTATCTACCCAAGAAAAATTCCCGTAGGCAGCCTTGTGATCTTTTCGTCAGCCTGTGCGGAGGCGGGAGACAGAACAAGCCATATCCTTATTTTTTGCGCTGGAAATACGCCAATTTCCTCGATGGCGACTATCTTTGTATAGAAGATCCCATGTATGCCTTGAACAGCTTTAAGAAAGTGCAGTGGTATTACGGGACGGAGAGCGTTTCATACCTCCATGAGCTTGTTCCTGTCTTGAGAAGGATCATGGAACAATTCCATATCAGTGGTGAGCAACTTTGCTTTTTCGGCAGTTCCGGCGGAGGGACGGCCGCTTTGCAACTTGCCAATATGATAGACGGCTCGTCTGCCATAGCGCTCAATCCTCAGTTCGATCTTTACAGATGGAAGCCTGAAGTCACAAAATTTTTCCGCGAAGGCCTGCATATCGACTTGTCAAGGCAGGATATGTTCCAGCGGAACATGCTACAGCTGACAAACAGGAAAAGCACCTTTCTTATCTGCATGAACATGGCTTCTCCGAGGGATCGGAGGCAATTTTCCGATTTTTCGCTGCGGACAGGGATCCCTTGCAGATACGGTCTCAGCCAGCATGGCAATATCATCACGGTACTGCATATGTCCCATGGAGCGAGCCTGCACGGATCTTTTCCCCTGGAACTGGAGTTCGTCCTGCTCCAGTATGTTTTGAAAGCGGCGAAGACGCATGCCGACCTGGATGTCCTTCGCAATTTCAGTGTGTTTTATAACGAAGTGCTCAACAGGCATTATGTGAACGCGGCACAGCTTGCGCAATGCGATCTCAGGAGCAGCCTGCTGAAGATCTATGCGAATTTTATTCAAAAAAATTTCATGGAATTACATTTTCAGCCGAAAATGGGGAAAAACGGTAATGAGCTCGTCCTAGAAACGCCTTCGGCAAGCGACGTCAAATTCTTATTGAAAGTTCATCCTGCAGGATCGTCCATAAGCGCCTTGTTTGACAGCCGTATCGATATCTCCGGCCTGGATGCTGCGTATGCGGTCAAGGACCATGTCGTTTCCGCTGGTTTCAATGAAGGCAATTATGAAACAGTGCTACGCAAATTCATAAGCGCCGCCATGGCTTTTTACAGGAGGTGCCGCGGCGGGCAGGGAGAACGGAATCAGATTGAGCAATGACTACGTTAAATGCTTCTGGAAGAGAACTCAAGCCAGACCCCCATGGCGGCACTATAGTGCGGTGTGACGTTTTCCGTGCCCTCAGGAGGACGAGATGATGGACATAGGCGAATTTCCTTCACTATACGGAAATTCGGACATAGGCAGCATCAGTTCATGCCGCAAGGAAAGCGTGCTGGCAGGCAAGAAGATACTTGCAGAGCCGGCATGTGAATTGGTCATAGATGATTTCGCATTTTCCGGAAATCAGCACAGGTACAGCGTCACCAATGAAGGGGTCAAATTTGAGATGCTGTTCCTGGACAACAACGCTACAGAAAAATTATATATCAGTCTTTCAAGCGCCATACATCCCTTTTATCCTAAATTTCTACGCTGGTCGTGGGCCAGGTTTCTTGATGCCAAATTTTTATGCATCGATGACCCCATGTATGCCGATTCTCCTTTGGCGCCCAAAGTGCCGAGATGGTATTATGGTACTGCAAAAAAATCATATCTTTCTGCCCTGATACCTATCATTCATAAAATAATTGAGAAATTGCGCATCAAGCCTGAGCAGGTCGTTTTTTTGGGTTCTTCCGGGGGGGGATATGCGGCGCTGTACCTTGCTAATGCCATCAGCGGGTGCACGGCATTCGCACTGAACCCGCAGATTGTTCCTGCATTATGGAGTAAAGGGCGGTATGCCCGGGAGTATTGGACCAAATTAAAAATCAATCTCGCATCGGAAGACCACTATCGCCGCAACAATATCATTCTCACCAATGAAAAAAGCCGTTTTTTCATATCGTTCAATTATGCTTCTTCCCTTGACAGGGTCCAGCTCGCAGAATTTTTTAGAAATCAGCATTTTTCAACGAACCAATATGGTATCACGCAGCATGGGAATGTCATTCTCTGGCTCCACAATACTCCCGGCAAGAACAGGCATAACTGCAATCCGGAAAAGCTGGAGATCAAGATCATGGAATTTCTTCTGGATCAAATTAATAAAGGAGAAGACATCAATTCTTTCTCCCATTTCAGCCAGGTCATCAGCGAATATCTTTCTGAACGCTATGTTCATAAAAAGGACATGTTGAAAATGAATGAGCTCATAGAAAGCTATGAGAAGAAGATCGTGATGCTTGAAAACGAATTGAATAAGAAAGCGCAACCGCGCAGACAAAGACCGCAGACGACGGAAACCAGTTGTTTCGGGGCGCTTTGCTCTGTCTTCCATTCGTTTTGCGATAGAATACGGAAAACGTTGACAGCGCGTATTCCCCAAAAGGACCATAGGCGAACTCATTGATGCCTTGAACAGGCATGATGCTTTCTGTTGATTTGAGGATGCGGTCTGAGTTAATGAGGAAGTGTACGGGAGAACATGATGGAACACGTTAAAAATGTCGTAGAATGGCTGGACGCATCTGCGGTGAAATATCCTGATAAAATAGCATTCAGTGATGGAAAGACAGAGCTGACATTTGCGGAATTGCGTGACGAGACCATGCGGATCGCCTCTGAATTTGCCCGGCGCGGGATTTTTAAAAAGCCCGTACTAATATGTATGGACAAAGTACCGCAAGCTGTTGCAGCGTTTTTGGGCTGCGCGCGCAGTGGTAATTTTTATGCGCCTCTGGACAAGGATACATCTGCGGAAAGGCTTGCCGTTGTACGGAAATTGATTTCGCCGGCAGCAGAGATCACATCAGAGACATACTCCGGCTTTGCCGGATCAGGCATAGACGAGGGATTGCTCTCCGATGTTGCGGAAAAACAGACCGCCCAAGACCTGCTCTATCTTCTTTTTACTAGTGGGAGCACGGGAGTGCCGAAGGCAGTGGCTGTAACCCACCGCGGTATGATAGAAACGAACGTTGCCGTGCAAAGGGTCTTTGGATTCGACGAAAGCACTGTCCACGGACACGGCGTCCAGATCTACAACAGTTCCTCCTTCCTGCCGATCTATCAAACGCTGCTTTGCGGAGGAAGCGATTATCTCATCCCCAAATCCAGCATGATGTTCGCGCCGAAGATCGTGGATTTTCTTAACGCCCACAAGTGCAATTCCATCTACTGGGTATCCACGAGCTATGCGGTCATCGCGAAATCCGGGATTTTTAAAAAGCGCAGGCCTGAATATCTGAAGACGTGTCTGTTCACTGGCGCGACCATGCAGACGGCAGTGCTCAATGAATGGCGCAGGGCCTTGCCGGACGCTGTGTACGCCAATATGATGGGGCTTACGGAAAGCGCGGGGACATATCTTTATTATATCGTGGACAGGGTATTTTCGGATGCCGAGCCTCTGCCCATAGGGCGGCCTTTTGAGAATGTGGACGTGCTGCTGTTGAATGAGCGCGATGAGCCTTGCCGTCCCGGGGAGATCGGCGAGATCTGCATCAGGAGCGAAAAGATATCCTCTGGTTATTATAACGCTCCGCAGAAGACTTTGGAATCTTTCGTCCAGAACCCCCTGAACAGCGCATATCCCGAAACGGTCTTCCGCACCGGCGATCTCGGTTATGTCAACGAACATGGCGAGTTCATGCACGCCGGCAGGAAAGATTTCCAGATCAAGCACATGGGGTTCCGCATTGACCCTGGGGAGATTGAAAGCGCGGCTGACCGCGTTGAAGGCGTGCGGATGTCTGCATGCTTTTATGACGAAGGCGCCATGAAGATTTTGCTCGCCTATAGCGGAACGGCAGACCGTGAATACGTAAGAGCTGAACTTAAAAAGTACTTGCCACAGTATATGATGCCTGCCTGGTTCATCCAGGTCGCGGAGATGCCTCTGATCGCCTCAGGTAAGATTGATCGGAGGCGTTTGATGCGCGAATATGGGGCGATGCCATCTCGTAAACCGACTACAAATTGACAATGCCTTTTTCTTCCTTCAGTATTAGAAGAACATCAGGAGGTATCCATGGACAAAAAGCTTGAAGAGATATTGAACAGCGTTAATCCTGAGATCCTGGAAAATCCTGGAGCCGACCTCGTGGAAGAGGGCATCATCGACAGCCTCGCCATCATGCAAATCGTTTCAGCACTGGAAGAAGGATACGGGATCGAATTCGATCCTGACGACATCATGCCCGAAACATTTGCCAGCGCTGCCGCGATCGAGCAGACCCTGCAGAGATATCTTTCCGCAAAAGCGTAACGAGACTTTTCAGAA
>JAEEGL010163288.1_pt1 | contig 11719 bp, 8 predicted proteins | sample 9134231 | NCBI WGS metagenome assembly JAEEGL01 (sample SAMN16246548, study PRJNA631951) | gut metagenome | biome: gut microbiome; feature: rumen; material: fiber-attached | host: Bos | place: Iran: Karaj | collected 2018-10
ATATCTTAATTCTGTCTACGGCGAGGGAACCGTGACTGCCGAAAAAAAGGACAGCTATCGCAACATGAAGGAGAAGATCCTTCCGGTGATGCATATTGTCGAAAGAGCGGAGAGGGCGTTCAGAGCCAACGGGGTGGATCCGGTCATAATGCCCGTAAGGGGAGGAACCGACGGCGCCAGGCTTTCGTTCATGGGACTGCCGTGTCCGAACCTTTCGGCAGGAGGATTCAATTTTCACGGTGTCAATGAACTCATTCCTGTTGATGCGCTGGACAAAATGAGGGATGTGCTGGTTACGCTTGTATCGATAGACTGAACCCGCGCACGAAGACGTAATGATAATAACGGGGCGTGATTCATCCGGATGATGATTCCGCCCCCGTTTTATCATCTGATGCGTCACTGATATTGTCCCATAAGAGACCATCGTCATAATTTACAATAATAAGGTTGAAAAATACATGGAAACCGGTTCCTGCAAGTGATATATTCGCTATGAAAAACCATCCGGAGGAAAGCATGGACATCACGACAAGGGTAGTCACCTACGATTACAAGGACAGGATTTACGACAAGGACATCAAACCGATTGTAGAGGAAAAAGGGAATGAGACGGTGTTCACCTTCAAAAAGGAGGATTTCGCCTCAAAGGGTTATTTCAACCATCATCTTCTGAAAGTGAAGATAGAGTTCAGCAACCTCAGGATCCCCGCGGGAACTCCGGGTTATATGGTGTACCAGACGGAATTCGGGTGCGGATATGTGCGGACCTTCTTTAAGGAAAGAAAGGACTGCGAGTACGTGTCCTGGGTCGGTGTAATGCCGGTTTTCGGAATATGCGGCAACGAAAACGCCGTAATGTGCCGTCTTGACGGCATGGCGGCCGATACGCGTCTCCATATCGAAGTCAGAGAAAACGTTTATCACATATCGCCTGAGATAATACTCGACTGCGACGATCCTTACGAAGACATCTCGATCCATTTCTACAGCATGCCGAATGCCGGATATGTGGAGATGGCAAAGGCTTACCGCGAATATCAGATGAAGAATTCCGGCTGCGTTCCGCTGAAGGAAAGAGTGAAGAACAGGCCGGTCCTTGCCCGGTCAGCCGACGCGATGGAAATCCGGATCCGCATGGGATGGAAGCCTCTTCCCACGCCGGTACGTCACCAGACTCTTGAAAACGAGCCTGAAATGAAAGTGGCATGCAATGTGGAAGAGCTGAACAGGATAGTGGACAAACTTCAGGAAAAGGGAGTCGAGCGCGCGGAGATATGTCTTGTCGGCTGGGCAGTCGGCGGTCATGACGGGCGTTTCCCCCAGCAGTACCCCTGCGATCCGCGTTTCGGAGGCGACGAGCAGCTTATCAAATTCATAAAACGCGCCAAGTCCCTCGGATATATGGTCGTGTGTCACACCGTCAGCTGCGGCGCGTATGAGATAGCCAACAACTGGAACCCGGACTACATAACCAAGGAAAAGTCCACAGACGGAACCCTGTCTCTGTACGTGAGGGAACTTTATTCACAGGGCGGGCTGAACGGCGGGGAGCCGTATGAGCTCTGTCCTCAGTGCGCTTATGAAAAGTACGCGGTCAAAGATCTGCCGAAGGTGCGTGAATACGGATTTGAAGGCATGCATTACGTCGATGAGCTCACGGCTCACGTTCCCAAGAAATGCAAGGATCCGGCGCATCCGTGCAACCGCAGACAGATAAGGGAGTATTTCCGCAAGATAGCGGCACTTTCCCAGGAACTTTTCGGAGGATACCAGTCTGAGGGAGCTATGGACTTCATGGCCTCCAACGTCGACGCCATATTGTACACGCAGTCGATCTCGCGCGTCGGGCCGTGGAACATACCGCTGTTCGATGACGATGTTCCGTTCTGGCAGATAGTGTATCACGGCATCATTATGTCGAATTCCACTTCCGGCACGGTCAACTGGCCGATCAAGGAGGGATTCCAGCATCTTAAGTTCCTTGAATACGGCGGCCGCCCGCTCATGTATTTCAACAGCAAATTCGGCGAAGAGCGCGACTGGATGGGGAAGGTTGACCTTTACAACAAGACGCCCGAGGATCTCGAAACGGCAGGAGAGGCCATAAAGAAAGCCTATGACGAGTACGAGAAATATAAGTATCTGCAGTATGAATTCATAGAAAACCACGAGAGACTCTCCAAAAAGGTGGCCAGAACCACATATTCCGACGGCACCGTCGTGACCGTGAACTATGAGGATGATACCTACAGGATTGAGAAGAACGGCAGGGAGATATGACGACGTTTACTGGCTGAAACATCAGCAAAAGCGAAAAAAATGATCGACAGGGCCGATTTGTTGCAAAATTAACGACATCGGCCCTGTTTTTGTGATATAATCCCGCGTGGTCGGTTTGACCGCATCAGCATTTTTTATTATTCGCGCCGCGGCGCCCTGAAGGAGAGAATTATGTACAGGTATTTCGGTGTCAACGATATACGGCCATCCGGATGGCTGAAACGACAGCTGGAGATCGAGATGGACGGACTGGGAGGAAATCTGGACAAAGTGTGGCCGGACGTTCGCGAGAGCGTCTGGATAGGCGGAGACAGAGAAGGATGGGAGAGAGTCCCTTACTGGCTCGACGGATTCATACCGCTTGCCTATTATCTGGATAACGAGGACGCCAAAGCCCGCGCGGTGAAATATATAGACGCCATAATAGCCCGCCAGGCAAAGGACGGGTGGATATGCCCGTGTGCGGCAGACAAGAGAGTAGAGTATGATCTGTGGGCATATCTGCTGATAGGAAAGGTGCTCGCGCAGTACTGCGAATTTACGGATGACGGCAAAGTGTTCGATGCGCTGTACAGGGCAATGCGCTGCCTTTACAGGAATCTCAGAAACAAAAAGGTAAGCCTCTTCAAATGGGGAGCTTACAGATACTATGAAGGGATCATCCCGCTCTCCTATCTCTATTCCAAGCGTCCGGAAAGCTGGATGAAGTCTCTCGCGAGGATACTTTGCAGACAGGGAGAGGACTGCTGGGACAAACGCGAAACGTGGAAAAAGCCGCTTTTCAAGTGGACTCTATACACGCACATCGTCAACATATGCATGACGCTTAAGGAGGAGGCCGTTATCGGGGATTTCCTGGGTCTGAAAATGCGCGGCAAAGCGGAAAAAATGTGGCGCATGCTTGACAGATACAACGGGACTGCCGTCGGAACGTTCACGGGAGACGAGTGCCTCAGCGGCGTTGCAAACAATCAGGGCACCGAACTGTGCTCAGTCGCGGAGCTGATGTATTCCTGCGAGGTGATATACTCCGTCACGGGCGATCCGGTGTGGGCTGACAGACTGGAAAAAGCGGCTTTCAATGCTCTTCCCGCAGCTATAAGCGATGATATGTGGACGCATCAGTACGATCAGCAGGTCAATCAGATAGCATGCGTCAGGTTCCCGGGAAAATCCGTATTCAGGACCAACAACGGGGAAGCCAACATGTTCGGGCTCGAGCCGCATTTCGGATGCTGCACCGCGAATCATGTCCAGGCATGGCCGAAACTGGTTTCTTCCATCTACAGGCAGGAGGATGAAGGCGTAGGTATCGTAATGATGCTCCCCTCTTCGCTTGAGACCAAGGTGAACGGGAAGCCGGTCAGGATAGAGATCGACACGGAGTATCCTTTCAGGATGAAAAGCAGGATAACCGTTGTATCTGAGAAAAAGAACCGGTTCACCCTTAAACTGCGTGTCCCCGCATGGGCGGAGGGCGTGACTGTCGACGGAAAGGTCTGCGACGGTCCGTTCATGTGCATTGAAAGAACCTGGGACGGAATGGATACTGTAGACGTGGAGTTTTCCGCCTCTCCGAAAATGGTCGACAGACCTTACGGGATGCATGTGGTCGAATACGGACCGCTGGTGTTCTCGCTGCCGATCGAGACGGAATATAAAATGTATGAATACGTCAGGAAAGACGTCGAACGCAAATTCCCTTACTGCGATTACGAGCTTTATCCGAAATCCGAATGGCGCTACGGTTTCGCCGGTGCTCCTCTCAAGGTGAGGAACAAAAAAGGCGGCAGATATCCTTTCGGATCCGGTATGCCGAGAGTCACGATCGAGACGGAGGTCAGCAGGGTAAACTGGGACACAGCCGACGGGTTCGACTGCGTCGCGGCGAAGACACCCCGCTCCAGAAATGCGGTGAGCGATCCCGAAAAAGCAGTCCTTATTCCTTACGGATGCGCCAAGCTCCGGATGACGGAAATGCCATTGGTGACGAAGAAGAGCAGGTGACCGTCTCCTGCCGATTCTGCATCTTACACAGCCGCGGTATCCAACCGCGGCTGTACTATTCATGATTTGTTATATATTCTTTTTTGTGGATTATTGCCGTGCGCTGTGCTACAATAAGTCGGAATTGCTTTGTGCGTATCGTTCCCGGGACCTTCTGAAGGTCATGTTCATTTTACTGAAAGGTATTCTTTTATGAAACGAGTCTTGTCTTTTGCCGTCTGTCTGGTATTCATACTGCAGCTGTGTGCGCTTTTCTCTTCATGCGGAAAGAATACCGGCGACAGCCCTGAGACGACGGATTCCTCTGAAGTCACCACTTCAACGACAGATCTTTACAGCAGTCCTCTCAACGAGGCCGGTATGTACAAGGTCAGAGCGCTTGACTACGTCAAGGTCGAAAAGAGCGCGCTTGAGGTGGTAAAGGTCCCTGCCGGGCTGATCGACGTGAGCGATGACGATCTTACGTGCGCCGTTGCGGCAATCATATGCGAATATGCAGACGACGGGATAAAGGCGGACAGGGAGATCAGACTCGGAGATACCGTCAACATAGATTATGTGGGATCTGTGGACGGCGTTGAATTCAGCGGAGGATCCACGGGAGGGAAAGGCACCGAAGTCACCATAGGAGTGACTTCGTATATAGACGATTTTCTTTACCAGCTCATCGGACACAAGGCGGGAGACGTCGTTAACGTTGAGGTCACGTTCCCGGAAAACTACGGCAACGAGCAGCTGAACGGGAAAGACGCTCTGTTCGTCACGACGGTGAATTACATTCTGACCACTCCCGAACTCACCGATGAGTTCGTCAAAGCCAACCTCGGTTTCGACACGGCGGATGCGTTCACCGAAGATGTCAAGAAAAAACTGACGGACGAAAGGCTGTCCGGCTGGGTGATAGAATACATAAGGGACATATGCACGGTTTCCGAGATCCCGTCGACGTTTTACGATCATCAGGTGCAGATGATGCTTGACTATTACGCGGGTTATGCGGATTATTACGGCATGACGCTCGACGAGTTCATCTCCGCGGCTTTTTCAATGACGAAGGATCAGCTTCTTGCAGATACGGCGACTGTCGAGGCTTGCACTTCGAACGCCAGATATACGTTGTGCTGCCAGGCAATCGCGGAAACGCTGGGGCTGGAGGCGGACGAAGAAGCAATAGCTGATTATTTTGAGAAGACCTCCGGAAGCCGGGATTACGCGAAACTCGAGGATTACTACGGGCTCCCGTATCTTAAACTGGTCGTGCTTGCGGAAATTGTCGGCGAGTATATCAAGACAAGAGCAATAAAATAATAAATCAAAGGAGAGTGGCGGCAAATGATCTATACCATTGAAAACGAAAAGTATTCGGCAAGAGTGAATACACGCGGCGCAGAACTGACAAGTCTCTATCTCAAGAGCGAAGAGCGGGAATACCTGTGGCAGGCGGCAAAGGAGGCGTGGCCGGATCATTCGCTGCTGCTGTTTCCATGCTGCGGAAGGATTGACAGGAGCAGGATCATTGCCAACGGCAGGGAATATCCCCTGCCAATGCACGGTTTCGCGAAAGACATGGAATTCAGCGTTCTGGAAAGCAGAAGAGACTATCTGAAGCTGCGTCTTTCATACAACGAGGATACGATGAGACAGTTCCCGTACGAATTTATCCTTGACGTTGAGTTCGAAGCGGGACGCGACGGCATAGAGCAAAGATTCACGGTAAGGACGGAGGGAGACAGGGTTATGCCTTTTTCGCTTGGCGCGCACCCCGGCTTTTTCTGCCCTGTGGATCTTGAGAGCGAGGCGGACGACATGGTCCTTGAGTTTGACTCAAAGCAGGATATAAAAAAGTTCGGTCTGGAGCCGGGGACCAGGCTTATCAAGCCGGATGACACGTCGGTGTTTCTTTCGGGAAAAACGGTACGTCTTTCAGACACCTTCTTCAACAACGGGCCGATGGTGCTTGGAAACGTAAATGCAAAGACGATAAAGCTGAAGTCCAGAAAGACAGGCAGATTCGTTGAGATCGGCATAGAGGGATTCCCGTTTATGACTTTGTGGGGTGTCGGCGAAAGAATGACGATTATCGCGATAGAGCCGTGGTGTGGAACGTCGGATGTGTCCGGTACGGACCACGTCTGGGAAAAGAAATACGGCAATGAGAAGGTCGCACCGGGTAAAAAATTCGAGCGCGCCTTGAAATTCAGACTCGGGTAAATCAGATTGGCAGTCCGCTTCCGGAGAGTATGTTCCCGCAGAAATATTATGCGGATAATCACATTGCGATAATATGTGAAAAAACATTTTGACATCTTTGGATGAAAAATATGGTTTTCATATAACTCAAGGGACGTCCCAGAGGAGGTTTACATGAGGAAATATTTGTATTGCGTTTTGCTGCTGACGGCGGCTGCGGTGCTTGTTTCCTGCGGCGGCAAAGATACCGGTCCGGTCAACGCGGACACATCTTCCGCTGGAATCGAAACCGCGCCTGCGGATACTACACCGGTTACGACCGGCGTGTACGATACGATTGATCACGATGTAAAATACGATGACAGGGATTACAATATCCTGCAGACATCCCAGCATTCGCACTGCAATGACGATTTCAGTTTTCATGACAGCGGTACCGTGATGGACAACGCTATATTTCATAGAAATGCCGCGATGGAGGACAATTACGGGATCATTATCGAGAACAGATTCGAAGCCGGGTCGACCGGGGTCGGGCTAGCCAAATCGGTCATTCAGAAGGCATATACGTCCGGCGAGTCGGAATACGATCTTTACGTCGTGGCGGCCTATGACGCGGCATCGCTTGCCCTCAGCAGGATGTTTCTCGATCTGAAGAACACTCCGCATGTCGATCTTGAGCGTGAATGGTGGGATCAGGCTGCCAATCGCGATCTGCATGTCGCCAATAAGATGTTCTTCACTCACGGTTCTCTTTCGACGAACATGGACGACTACACCTTCTGCGTCCTTTTCAACAAAAAACTGTATAACGAGAGCATAACGGACGGGACCGACGTGTATCAGCTCGTCCGCGACGGAAAATGGACAACGGAGAGAATGGGGGAGCTTGCAAAAGGCATATCGAAAGATCTTAACGGCGATGACAAAATGGATTCACATGACCTTTACGGGCTTATGCTTTGGGACGATGAGCTTCTGGCCACGTTTCATGCCGCGGGTCAGAGGATAGCCGACGTCAACGGCGAGGGAATGATAGTTCCCACGCTTTTCTCCGAGCGTTCCAGTGACGTGATCTCGCAGTTCATAAAACTCGGCACTTCCGATTATGCCATAAATTTCCAGCATATGACAGGCGGGGTTTCCTGGATGGATATGTTTGCCGGAGACCAGGTACTCTTCATGATGGAGATGTTCAACGAGATATCCAGATTCAGAGATATGGACACGGATTACGGCATCCTTCCGAATCCGAAATACGACGAAGAGCAGCAATGGTATTCGCCTGTGGCTGCATGGCACTGCTCTTTCATATGCATATCTTCCGTCATAGGGGATCCGGACTACGTCGGATACGCTACCGAACTGCTGGGATACCATTCAAGGCAGCTGATAACCCCCGCATATTACGAAAAGACGCTGTACGGAGCTTACGTGCGCGATGAGCAGAGCCGGGAATGCCTTGACATCATTTTCAACAACAGGGTGTACGATATAGGTCATTTTTACAAGATAGTCGGGATGCAGGAGACGATAACGAATCTCCTGCGCAACAATCAGCCTGACGGGCTTGCACAGATGTCGGCTGCAATGCAGCGCGCTTTCACAACTGCGGTGAATTCCCAGAACAAGGTTATAGCGAAGATTCTCGAGGAAGCAGGATGAAAAAGCGTATCCTGTGCGCCGTTGTATGTCTTCTTCTCCCGCTTTCATCATGTTCCCGATCAACTGTTCAGGAAACCGCAGATCTTACTTCAGAGGATACCGGGGCAAAGGAGGTTCATATGTTCGAATGTACTGAAGGCCTTTCTTTCTCGGACGGTTTTTACAGTGAAACGGAGGACGGAGCTCTTCGCTTGTCCGCAGGTGAATACGACGTTCTGTCAGAAATGACTTTTACGCTCAGGTTCACTTCGGGATACGGATCAGCCGAGATCATGACTGACATAAAGTCTGAAGACGGAAATGTCGGAAGCGCATGCAAGATCAGATTTTTCTGCGGAGGAGCCAACGTTTCCGCATATCTCGTGAACGGAGAGACGGACACGCTGCTTGCCAGATCGCCGTTCGAATTCGAAAAGGGCAGAGATTATCCGGTCAGGATAACCGGATACCTCGGAGGGATCGGCGTATATATATATATAGACGGAATGTCGTCTCCGTGTGTCGACGTGAAAGTTAAACGGAGGTCATCGTCGCGTTACGCGCTGACTCTTCACGGAGCAGGCATATCGGAGCCCGCGGTCTCAGATACGGCTGCGCTGCCTGATGATGCGGTAGTATACATGAACCCTGTCATAGAAAACACGGACATACCGGACCCGACTGTCTTTCAGTACGGAGGGACGTATTATCTTTTCGGGACGGGAAGTTTTCTGTGCAGGACATCCGAAGACCTTGTACACTGGAAGACGGCGCGAACGATAGCTGACAAAGCCTCGCTTTACGGAATGACGTACTACGGCGGAGTTTCGATCTATGAACGCGGCGGCAGATTCTACATGCTGTATACTACGTATAATCCGGAGATCAAAGGCAGAACGGAGACATGCATATGCTACGCCGTTTCCGATGATATACTGGGACCGTACACACAGCCGGGGGGTGCCCCGTCGTCATACCGTCTGACTGTAAATAACAGCGCTGGTTCGCAGCTTTTCAGAGATCCATCGAGCGGAAAAGACTATCTGTTTTTCTACAGAGTAGACAACGGAGTCGGTAATGTCATATACGGCGCGGAGGCATCGGTCGTCGGCGGTGTTATAACCGTAGGCGATCCTGTCAGACTTGTTTCTCCGGACAGAGAATGGGAGAGAAAAACCGAGAACGGCGCCAGAGGAAACGTGACAGAGAGGCCGTTTGTCTATTATCACGCCGGCTGCTATTACCTTTTTTACGCAGGTAGCCATTACAAGACTTCTTACGGTGAGGGATATGCCGTTTCCGGTGAACCGCTGGGAGAGTATGTGAAATACAGGAATAACCCGATACTGTCATCCACTTCCGAAAGAACTGGGGTCGGCTGCGTCTGGCTCACAGAGTCTCCGTCAGGAGCCCTGTACGGACTTTATCATTCCCACGGTTCGCTTGAGAGCATTGCCCCGAGCGTGCTGTGCATGGACAGGGTCGAGTTCTATCCGGACCCGGACGGCGGTCCTGATATAGCGTTTATGACGGTGACTGCGAACAGACAGGCGGTGCGCTGAGTTTGCTTCAGAAAACACAATTCCAACAGAGCAGATACATTGCCGTATCGTTTTTTAGCAGACATGGAGGAATGGAATAATGAGAAAAATAGCGTTATTCATAATATGTGCGCTTGCCTTCGGTGCTTTCGCGGCATGCACGCCTTCTTCGGACAAAGACGCGGAAGATACTGCCGGCGACACAACCGCGGTAACAGTTGACAGCACAGAGATAAGCGGCACCGTATCCGAAACGGCGGCTGAGACAGAACCTGTTACGACCGGGGCTCCTGTGTACACGAGGATAGTCTGCGTGGGCGACAGTCTGACATACGGATACGGTTCCACCGATCCGTCTAAGTATTCGTATCCTGCCGTGCTCGGAGAAATACTCGGCAGCAATTATATTATTACAAACTGCGGCGTCAGCCAGGCGACAGCCATATCAAAGACCGGAAAGTATTTCAATCAGAACGGAATAGACTACACGACCACGACTCAATACACAAGGGCGCTCAAATCAAAACCGGACATCGTGCTCATCATGCTGGGAACCAATGACGCCAAAAATGTCAGCGAAAAGGTCAAAGCCGGAATAACAGAGTATACGGATTGTCTCAGGGCGATTGGAGTGTCGTTTGCGGAACTCGCGACGAAACCGGAGATATATATTCTTTCAGCTCCATACAGGACAGAAGACAGTTCAAGAAAAGATCACCAGGAAAAGGCGATCATCCCGGCGCAGAAGCAGCTCGCGGAAGAGATGGGATGGCATTACATAGATACGTATACACTGACGAAGAATTTTCTTGAAGGCACGTCGGGACTTCAGACAGACAATCTGCATTTCACTGATGCCGGATACAGGAAACTGGCCGAGGCGATTGCTTCGGAGCTTATTAAATGACGGAAAAAGATCATATGGATAATATTTATTATGACAATTCCGGAATGCTCCCTCAATATCCTGCAGAAGAAGCAAAGAGGTCTTACGCGAGAGTGACGGCGGCAGTTCTTTCGGGGTTTCTGATATGGCAGGCCGTCGGCTCTCTGCTGGTGGTTGCCTTAACTCTGATAATGCCCTCTTTCGCGGAGAATGTGTTTCTACAGCTTGTCGTATCAGATGCGGTCCTGATTGCCGTTGCGCTCCCTCTGATCTATCTGATAATGAAAAAAGTGCCCTCTTTCCGTCCTGTACAGGGTAAAATGACGGGAAGGGACACATTTGTGTCGGTAATGGTGGCTCTCGGGCTTATCTGGCTTTTCGCAACCATAACCAATTGGGCACTGATTGGTGTGGAGAAGCTGTTTTCGGTGACGCTGAAGTCTCCGGTCGACGAATTGCTGGGCGGCGACACCATCGCCGTGGCGATCTTTACCGTCGTGGCTGCGCCGCTGATCGAAGAGCTTGTGTTCAGGAAATTCATATGCGACAGGCTGACGAGATTCGGAGAGAAACAGGCCATTGTCATCTCGGGACTTCTGTTTTCGCTCTACCATGCGACCTTTCAGCAATTCCTTTATGCCTTTGCGCTCGGGTGCTTCTTTGCACACATCTACATAAGGACCGGAAAACTGAGATATACCATAATGCTTCATGCCATTGTCAATTTCTTCGGTTCAGTCCCGAGCATGCTCATCCAGGCATCCGGGATAAGCGCAGAAAAAGTGAACGACTTCATAGACGGCGTTATCGGTATAGATGAACTTTTGAGTGGGGACGTATCTATTGCACTTCTGGTCGCGGGGGGATTATTGACTGCGCTTGCCACGGTCGCGGAACTTGTCGGCGTCGTCATATTCTTCGTATATCTGCGCAGGATGTGGAGATCTTCAGACGGCAGTTATATGCCTAAGCAATTGAGATTCAGGATAATGTTTGCCAATCCCGCGGTATGGTTTTTCATAGTGATATCGGTCGGTCTCGCCATATTCATGACGGTATCCGGGGCAGTTCCGGCTGTCAGCTGAACAGCAGCAGTCTGACTGCGAGCCCCGCCGCGGAGAAAACGATCAGTTCTCCGAAGTATATCGGCCAGAAAACGTGTTTCGGC